>Ga0307932_1000088_pt1 | contig 33130 bp, 29 predicted proteins | sample OrgLakmetageno48_FD_201843 | JGI IMG/M metagenome (GOLD analysis project Ga0307932, IMG submission 201843) | Saline water microbial communities from Organic Lake, Antarctica - #48 | ecosystem: Environmental > Aquatic > Non-marine Saline and Alkaline > Saline | place: Antarctica: Organic Lake...
TATTGCCCGCACTGCGACGGCCCATTGTTCAAAGGCAAAAGCGTAGCGGTGATTGGCGGCGGTAACTCGGGTGTGGAAGCCGCCATCGACCTGGCCGGTATTGTTGGCCACGTCACGTTGCTGGAATTTGGTGCCGAGTTGCGCGCTGACGAAGTGCTGCAGCGTAAATTGCGCAGCCTGAAGAACGTGGATGTCGCGGTATCGGCCCAGACCACCGAAGTAACCGGCGCCAACGGCAAGGTGAACGGCCTGGACTACACCGATCGCAACAGCGGTGAAAATGTGCACGTAACGCTGGAAGGTGTCTTTATACAAATCGGCCTATTGCCCAACACCGAGTGGCTGAAAGGCGATATCGAGCTCAGCAAGCACGGTGAGGTGGTCATCAATGAGCGCAACGAAACCAGCATTCCTGGCGTATTTGCCGCCGGTGATGCAACCACAGTGCCCTACAAGCAGATCGTGATTTCCATGGGTGAAGGTTCCAAGGCTGCCCTTAGCGCCTTTGACTTCCTGATTCGCAACTCCGTTAACGGATAGATGTTGAAGGGTGTTTGCTGACGCGCAATCGTGGGCAAACAGTCAGCTGCGCATCAGCTCCCAACTGCAAATATTGACCGCTGAGGCCAGATTGAGAGATTCAATCTGGCTTTTGCCGTTTATGGTGTAGGCGGTGGCACTCAGCTCATCGAGGGCCTGAGCCGGAATGCCGCGGGCCTCGTTGCCGAACAAATAGCAGTCGTGGTCGGCAAAACCGGGTTCAGTCAAACTGCGGCCGTTCAGATTAAGGCAAGCCAGACGGTGGAATCGCTGGCTCAGGCTGGCGAGCTCAACCTCGGTTTCCAGCGGCACATGGAATATCGCGCCCATGCTGGCACGCACTGCTTTCGGGTTGTAAGGGTCAACGCTGCCGGGGCTGAGCAGGCAGCGGAAACCACCGAACCAGGCCAGAGTGCGTAAAATGGTGCCCAGGTTGCCCGGGTCTTGCACTTCGTGTAAATAAATGGCTTTTTCAGGGCTGTGTTGTGCATTAAGGGCCGGCCGTTCTTGTGACTGGGCCATCGGCGTTATTTTAGGCGCTATTATAGGTACTATCGCCAAAATACCCTGGGGCGTTTGGGTATCGGCGAGCCTCGCCATCTGGCGTTCACCGATCAGATGAGTGGTGAACGGGCTTTGCCAGTGCTCGTAAGCCGCCGTCACGTAAAGTTCTGCAGACGTTAAGGCGGGCTGGGTGCTGGCGGCTTTTTGCAACTCCAGCACCAGATGTTCGCCCTCTACCAGGTAGTGTCCGAAAGCCTGGCGGTATTTTTTTTGTCGCAGTTTTTTGATGTCGTCCAGTTTCACAGTGATGTCCCGGTAGGTGCTCAGAGCTCAGGGGGCGGCTAATCAGTGGGGCCATTGTACGTGGTTGCCGGTGTGCTGTCTGTGCGCCGTTGCCGAGGACCAAGGCGCTTTTGCGGCGCCCTGGTCCTCGGCGTACAATGGCACGACTATTAGCCCGACCCACAACTGAACTCATACAGAGCCACTGTCATTCGGTAAACAAAGAGACACCGTTGTTCGGTAAATAAAGAGACACTGTCGTCCGGAAAATAAAGAGACACTATGGCCCGATCAAAAAGCAGTAATCGCTGGCTGGAAGAGCATGTTAACGATCCCTTCGTGAAAAAAGCGCAAATGGATGGCTATCGCTCTCGTTCCAGCTACAAACTTCTTGAAATTAACGCCAAAGACAAGCTCATTCAACCCACCATGACGGTGATGGACCTGGGCTCTGCGCCTGGCGGATGGTCCCAGGTGGCCACCGACCTGGTGGGGCACAAAGGCCGAGTAATAGCCTCGGACATTCTGCCCATGGACGCCGTTGCCGGTGTCGAATTTATTCAGGGCGATTTCACTGAGAACACCGTTTTCGAAGAAATCATGACGGTACTGGGTGATGCCAAGGTCAACGTGGTCATTTCAGACATGGCGCCCAACATCAGCGGTGTGAACGCGGCAGACCAAGCCGCGTCTATGTATTTGATTGAGCTGGCGCTGGACATGGCGAGCCAAGTGCTAAAACCCAAAGGCAGTTTCGTCGCCAAGGTGTTCCACGGGGGAGGTTATGACGGCTACGTAAAAGCGGTGCGCGAACAGTTCGACAAGGTGGTGGTGCGCAAACCGGACTCTTCCCGCGCTCGCTCGCGAGAAGTCTATCTGGTGGGTAAGGGCTTTTGCGGCTGAATCGGCCAATATGGTGCAGCTTGCCCGCCGGTTAAGACCTTATCTCATTTTGTGCGATCTTGTGGCAAGCGCCCTGTGTCCCGGCTTGATGGCAATCACTTATGGCGTATGCCAAAGCCCTCTGTTAGTGTCTGCGCCATCCTGCCTCTAAGGATCCCGCAGTTTTAGGCGTAAAGCCTACGTGCGAACTATTCATACGACCTGTCAGAGGACGTCACCCCGTTAACGGCGTGTGACCGTAGTCGTTTTTTACGCCACGAATCTTCATGGCATCTGCCCGCATTCGCCAACAACGGTGTTCGTGGAGGCAGAACAATCAAGAGTTAACCTATTATGAGTTTTTCTTCACTCGGTTTGTCTGAGCCGCTAGTCCGTGCCACTTTGGACCAGGGTTATGAAACCCCATCACCTATTCAGTTAAAAGCCATTCCAGCGGTATTGGCCGGTAAAGACGTGATGGCCGCCGCGCAAACCGGCACCGGTAAAACCGCCGGTTTTGTCCTGCCGATCCTGCAGATGCTAGAGCAGAACCCGCGTACCGGCAAAGGCCCGCGTGTGCTGATTTTGACACCTACCCGCGAACTTGCCGCCCAGGTGCACGACAGCGTGAACCTTTACAGCCGCTATGTACCCACCCGCGCGGCTGTGGTGTTTGGCGGTGTGAAAATTAACCCGCAGATGATGAAACTGCGCAAAGGGCTGGACGTACTGGTGGCGACACCCGGCCGCCTGATGGACTTGTATCAGCAGAACGCTGTGCGTTTCAATGAAGTAGAGTTTCTGGTGCTGGACGAAGCCGACCGCATGCTGGACATGGGCTTTATTCGCGATATCCGTAAAATTTTGGCCATGCTGCCTGCGAAGCGCCAGAGCCTGCTGTTTTCTGCGACCTTCTCTAACGAAATTCGGACCCTGGCCAAGGGCCTGCTGAACGACCCGGTGCAGATTGATGTTGCCGTGCGCAACTCAACCGTCGAAAGCGTTGTTCAGTCGGTGTATCCGGTGGATCAGAGCCAGAAAACGGCGCTGTTGAGCAAATTGGTGCGCGACAACAGCTGGGAACAAGTGCTGGTGTTCACCCGTACCAAGCACGGCGCCAACCGCCTGACCGAAAAGCTGGGCAAAGACGGTATTACCGCTGCTGCGATTCACGGCAACAAGTCCCAAGGCGCTCGTACCCGCGCTTTGGCTGAGTTCAAGCAGGGTGATGTTCGTGTGCTGGTAGCGACCGACATCGCTGCTCGCGGTCTGGACATCAAACAGCTGCCCCAAGTGGTGAATTTTGAATTGCCTAACGTGCCGGAAGACTACGTTCACCGCATTGGCCGTACCGGTCGCGCGGGTGAAAGTGGCCATGCGCTGTCTTTGGTGAGTGCCGACGAACTCAGTATGTTGATCGGCATTGAGAAGCTGATCAAAAAGCAGTTGCCACGTAAGGAAGTGGAAGGCTTTGAGCCCAAAAACAACGTGGCGCTGAAGCCAAAGGCCAAGGCGGATCCGAGTAAAGCTCGTAACCGCAGCGGTGGCAATGGTGGTGGCAATGGTCGGCCAAGTGATAAGCCAGGCGGACGCGGTGCAGGCCGAAGCCAGAATGACAATGGCGGCCAACGTGGGCGTTCAGGCCAGCGTCAGAATCAGGGCGCCTGAAGCCATACGGGCTTGAGGTAGCAGGTTAAAAAATGCGGAGCTTTGGCTCTGCATTTTTTTGTTCAAAATCTGAAAATAAAACGGCACCGTGTAGAAACAGGGCCAAGCTGAGGGGCTGCGCATTGGGTAATATTGCAATGTCAGCGTTGGTGGCAGGTGTTTGGTTTCGCCTAGTTTGGCACCGGTAAGCATATCGCCAGCACCAACGTCGCGGGTGGCCATATAAGTTTCGCGTACGCCCAGCTGAGTATTGGCGTTAACATCAACACGTGAGTCAGCTGTCGGGAAAACTGCGCCATCAGCCTTGATTCAGCGCGATTATTAAAAAAAGAGGGACGCTATTTCAGACTTCCTTCGATCCAGCTCAGCCCATAATGGGTTCTTGCGGGTATCGTGGTTGGACTTTTCTTTCTGTCACTCGATTGGCGCTATGATGCAGATCGAAAAATGCTGAGCAGTTTCCACAGGAGTGCAGGCGTTGTTTGGTGAGCCTTGGCGCACCGGTATGAAAGACGGTAAGCGCACCTGGACTTACGGCAATTATCACTGTGACACCTCTATGTCGCCTTTATAATAACGCTGAATAGGTCCACTTCCTTACGGCAAATCCGGGTTGGGGGGACTATGCTTGGCGCCCTGAATCTCCTTCTGTGGAATGCCTTGGTAATGATTGAATTGTTTTTTTCGACCTACATCGGCAGCTCTATCCGCTTTTTGTTTTTGTTGGCGCCGTTTTTCGTGGTGACCATGTTTTTGGCGTTAACCCGCGGGCTGCCGGCGGACGAGAAAACCGCGATCATTCGCCGTGCCTGCATATCGGCGCTGGTGCTGGGTGTGATTCTGTTTTTTGCCGGTCCGCTGTTGTTTGGTGCCATTGGTATTACTCTCAATTCGTTTCGCATTGGGGCCGGCACACTGCTGTTTTTGACGGCCATCAGTCTGGTTAACAACGGTACTCGCAGCCACGCTACGGGTTTGCCGGATAATAGTCGCGATGATATTGCGGTGGTGCCCTTGGCGGTTCCGGTGATGATTGGCCCTGCTACGATTGGTGCGATTCTGGTTTATGGTGCTGAGTTGAAGCAGGTTGCGGCGGTGGCTGGGGGCCTGTTGGGGTTGGTGTCGAGTTTGCTGATTCTGGCGGTGTTGTTGCGATTGTCGGGTTATCTGGAAAAGGCGATGGGCAAGAACGGTCTGAATATTATGTCGAAAATCAGCGGGTTGATTTTGTCGGCTATGGCGGCGGAAATTGTGTTGACCGGGTTGTCCGGGTTTATTACAGCCTCTGGGTTGGTTATTAGCTAACGCATCAGAGGTGGTTGCCCCTCAACAGCGTAGGGAACAGATTTCAAATCTGTCCTCGTCTTGTTCCCGCCCTTATTTTATTCTTGTCCCCGGTTTTCCGCTACTCTGCCGCTTGCGGCACCTATTGTTTTGAATTCCGCAGCGCCGGATATTTTCTTCTTTGGGTCAGGCAGATCAAGATCAGCGGTATTACGATCATCAGGCTGCCGGCCAGGAACCATAAATCGGGGACTTCGTTGAACCATATCCAGCCGATCGCAACGGCCCAGATCAGGCCGGTGTATTCGGCGCTGGTGACTTGGTTGGCGTCTACCTGGCGGTACGCCAGCAGTACAGTGACGTTGTAACCCAATATAAGCAGAGAGGAGCCGGCGGCAATGATGACAAGGTCTGTGCTCCAGCGTGAGCCTTGCTGCCAGTCCCAGATGGCCAGTGCGCCGGCAGCGGGGATAATCAGCAGGTAGTTCAGGACCAGTTTGTGCACGGTGGTTTGCTGCTTTGGCAGTTTACGCACCAATACGGCGTTGATGGCCAGTGAAAACGCCGAGCCCAGGGCCGCAAATGCTGCCCAGGTGAAGTCTATGGGCTTCAATATCAGGATAATGCCGGCAAAGCCACTGAATACGGCAATCACGCTCAGGGATGTGAGGCGTTCGCGGAAGATTACAACGGATAACAGCATCACCAGTATGGGCGCGGCGTAGAATACGGCGTTGGCGGTGGCCAGGGGCAGGTTGGCCAGGGCGACGATCATACACAGCATGCCAATCAGGTGAACATGGGCGCGGATGGCGTGAATGCCAGCGCCAGTAAAAAACTGGCGGCGATCTATTTTTTTGGCCAGCGGCAGCAGCATTAGCAGAGTCAGCACGCAGCGCAGAAAGGCAAACTGGAATATGGGCGCGCCGGGGTCCAGCAGCTTTATCAGAACGTCGGAAATCAACGCTATGGCGTTGCCGACCACCAGCAGAAAGATGGCGCTGCCAACGGTTTTTCCAGACATGAACAACCTCAGAAAATGTGAAATGGATTCAGCAGAGCAGTATAGCCATGGTTTTGATCAGCCTGAATGCCGTTTAGTACCTATCTGATATATGAGTATTTATTTCAGATACGAGCACTTATTTAACCACTAAGCTATTGAAGTGAGGGCGCCGGCAATCAGTGTTCTGCGGGGCGTTCGACCACTTTGCGTTTGCCAGTAGCGCACTTTGACAGCTCTTTCAGGCCGTTACTGTCAAACGCATCCACGCGAATAACGTCGTAGAGCGCGGCAAGCGCTTCTTCCAGTCTTTCGCACTCACCGGCTTTCACCACCCCTTCGGCGCAGGCCCAGTCGATAAGCTGTTTGCGTTCGTGGCCCATCAGCAGGGCAACGCTGTCCAGGTCGTCTTCATCGCGGTTTCGAATAGCGTGGTGTAAGCGAGCGCGCATGTCGGTGGTTTCGTTGGCTAGACGGTAGGCGTTCAACACCCGGCCCAGAGAGTCGCTGCTGTCTGTGGGTATGTAGGCGCCGCGGTGAATGCGCTGGCGCAGCGGTGTGTCTTCTACGATGCTGGCGGCCACTTTGGTGCCCAGGCGGTCGTCGGGGCCGTTCAGGCCCGTCGCGCCCAAAGGGAACACCAACAATCGCAGTGGCCAGCGCAGGGCTGCAATCGGGAAGTTGATAATGGCTTCGCGCATGGAACCCTGCAAATCGCGCAGGCAGGTTTTCAGGCACCATTCCACCATGTGGCGCTGTTCTTCCGGATAGCCTTCTTCGTGCCATTGTTTGATCACTGCGGTGGCATAGTACAGCTGTACCAGGCAGTCGGCCATGCGCCCGGACAGGCGCTGGCGAGCCTTCAGGCCGCCGCCTACGGAGAGCAGTGTAACGTCGGTCATCAGCGCAAGGGCCGCCGAAAAGCGCGCCAGTTGGCGGTAGTAAGGTTTCAGGTTGCCTTGGCGCGGTACCGGTTCGGCCAGGCCGCCGGTCAGGCCTAGCACCAGTGCGCGCAAACCGTTGCGGGCGGTGTGCGCCAGGTGGCGGTAGAAAACGCCATCGAATTTTTTGGCGGCCTGATCTTGGTCTTCCATACCCGCCGCGGCAATTTCGTCAACGATAAACGGGTGGCAGCGAATGGCGCCTTGGCCAAACACCATCAGGCTGCGGGTAAGAATGTTGGCGCCTTCTACGGTGATACCGATGGGTATGGCTTGGTAGGCGCGGGCCAGGAAGTTGCGTGGCCCGGTAATAACGCCGCGGCCGGCAACGACGTCCATGGCGTGGTTGATCACAATGCGCATCAGGTCGGTGTTGCGGTATTTCAGCAGCGCAGAAGGCACGGCCGGGCGTACACCGCGGTCCAGCATACCTGCTGTGAGCAAGCGCGCAGCGTCCATCATCCAGGTGTAACCGGCGATGGGTTCCAGGGCTTCTTGCACGCCCTCAAACTGGCTGATAGAGCGGCCAAATTGTTCTCGGGTCAGGGCGTAAGAGCCGGTGGCCAGGCTGGCAACTTTGCCGGCGCCTGTGCCCAGCGCCGGCAGCGAAATAGAGCGACCTATGGACAGACATTCCAGCAGCATGGTCCAGCCCTTGCCCAGCATGTCCCGGCCACCGATCACCTGGTCCATGGGAATAAAGACGTCGTTGCCCCAGGTTGGGCCGTTCATGAACACCGTGTTCATCGGCAAATGGCGGGCGCCGGCGTGTACGCCATCGGTTTCTCGTGGCACCATCACGCAGGTCACACCTATGCTGGCGTTGTCGCCCAACAGGGCGTCTGGATCGTACACTTTGATGGCCAGCCCAATCAGAGTGGCCACCGGCGCCAGCGTAATGTAACGCTTGTTCCAAGTGACTCTCAGGCCCAATACTTCCTCGCCCTTCCACTGGCCTTTGCACACAATGCCTTTGTCTGGAATAGCGCCGGCGTCTGAGCCTGCCACCGGTGATGTCAGAGCAAAACAGGGAATTTCCTGGCCGCCGGCCAAGCGTGGCAAATAATGCCGCTTTTGGGCATCGGTACCATAGTGCATCAACAGCTCACCGGGCCCAAGGGAATTGGGCACCATCACGGTGACCGCAGCGGACACGCTGCGGGTGGATATTTTCATCACGATTTCGGAGTGTGCGGTGTTTGAAAACCCCATGCCGCCATCTTCTGTGGGTATGACCAGCCCGAAGAAGCCGTTACCGCGTATAAATACCCAGACTTTTTCGGGCAGGTCATAATGCTCATGGGTAATTTCCCAGTCGTTCAGCATGGCGCAGAGTTCCTCTACCGGGCCATCCAGAAACGCCTGCTCTTCGCTGTTCAGGTGCGACGGCTTTGCGCCCAGCAGTTTCGACCACCGCGGCTTGCCGGAAAACAGCTCGCCGTCCCAATCCACCGAGCCGGACGTCAGCGCTTCGGCCTCGGTATTCGACAATTGCGGCAAGCGTGAACGCACCCAGTTCAGTAATGGTCTGCTGAACCTATTGAGACGCAAATCGCTGGGGTTCAGCAGAATTAGCGCCAAAGCCAGGGCCAGCCCGCCAACGACGAAGCTGGCCAGATGCCCGTCGTCTTGGGCCAAGCCCATCAGTGTAGCAACGCACAGCACAACGCTGGCCGTCTTTCTGCCAACACCGAGGTAAATCAGTACCAGCGCGCTTAACAACAGAAGCACAACACTCATGGCAGGTCCTTGTCACAATGAAGAATGTTCCAGACAACCCATGATGCCCGGAACAACTCATGATGCTCGAAGCACATATTATAGCAGGCCCCCGTAGAGCGGGTCGCATTCTGCGCCCTGTACCAATGTGCAACGTCGATTAAATAATGTAGTAAAAAGCGACAGTTAGAAGCACTGAAACGAGCTGAGGGCGTCATTACCCCCCCCCCTCTCTCTCGTGACACGCTCAGCCCGACAACCAGCAAAACCAGCTCAACTCCAAGACCCACACACAGCGGCGCTATTACCAAAAATTGGGGTGGAAAGTGCGAATAACGACGGCGGCTTGAAACATGGATTACGGGGCGTTGTGATGTATGCTGATACGTTGCTATCAATCAATTATAACCTCAAGTGTGGGTCAGGCTCGCAGTGGCGAGCGGTCGTGCTTTTGGCAATTTCAGGGAGTGACCTGTGTCGCACGCAGATTTTGATCAGCCCGTGAACCGGGAAAACACTCATGCGGTAAAATTGGACGCTCGCGAAGCGGTGTTCGGCCGCGCCGATGTACTGCCGGTGTGGGTGGCCGATATGGACTTTGCCGCGCCGCAGGCGGTGACCGATGCACTCAGCGAGCGCGCCCGGCATCCGGTATACGGTTACACGATGTTTCCCGACAGCCTTTACAGCGCCATGCGCGATTGGTTTCAACAGCGCCACCAATGGCATTTTCAGCGCGAATGGGTGCTGATGGCGCCGGGTGTCGTGCCCTCATTAAACGCCGCGTGCATGGCGTGTACCGATCCGGGCGATGAGGTGATCATACAGCCGCCAGTCTACCCACCGTTTTTCAGTTCGGTGCGACAAACAGGGCGTCAGGTTCTGGAAAATCCGCTGCTGGCGGAAACGCAGGAAGACGGCAGCGTGTACTACCGCATGAACCTGGCCCACCTGGAGCAATGTGCAGCGCGCCCGCAGGCAAAGATGTTGGCTCTGTGTTCGCCCCACAACCCAATTGGGCGGGTGTGGTCTGAAGCTGAGCTGACGGCGGTACTCGACATTTGCCGACGCCACAACCTGGTACTGTTGAGCGATGAAATTCATTGCGATCTGGTGTTTTCCGACAGCCACCGCCACCGCATGCTAGCGGCCCTTGCGCGCCCCGACGACCAATTGATCACCGCCATTGCCCCCAGTAAAACCTTCAACATCCCCGGCCTTGGTTTGTCGGCCATGGTGATCGCAGACAGCGGGCTCCGGCAGAAAATGGCGGATGTGCTGGAATCGTTCCACATGCCCCAAAGCAATCCATTCAGCGTAACCGGTTTCGAAGCCGGTTACCGCCACGGCGGCCCCTGGCTGGACCAGTTGATGGATTATCTGCAGGCCAACCGCGATTTTGTGGTGAGCCAGGTTGCCCAGCGCCTGCCGGGCATAGAAGTAAGCGCCCCCGAGGGCACCTATCTGATGTGGCTGGACTGCCGTGCACTGGGGTTAGACGACACCGGCTTGAAACGTCTGTTTGTGCAGCAAGCCGGTGTGGGTATGAATCCGGGTAGCTCGTTTGGCGCCAATGGCAGCGGTTTTATGCGCTTGAACATCGGCTGCCCGCGAGCCACTCTGGAGCAGGTGATCGGGCGTATCCAGGCAGCGCTTAGCGCTCGGCAGTAGGTTCACGATGAGTGGGGCGGCGGCTCAATCATTTCCCGTTTTTCCAGCAAGCTGATCAGGTTATACACCCCGGCACCGGTGTCATCAGGTATCGCGGGTGGCATGCCAGGCGTCATCGTTGCAGCTGGCGCGGTCCTCCTGTTCCAGCTTTAACAGGTGGGCCAGCGCCGAGCGCGCGGCCACCCGGTGAATCGCCGCCGGTACGTCGTCATAGGCGCTGGCGGTAAGCTTTTCCAAGCTGACCGGTGCCAGCTTCTTCAGCACCCGGGCAATTTTGCGTTCGCGGGTCAATCGGTGAGTAATTAAATAATCTACCGTCGCCTCTGGCCGTGCCATCACAAAGCCATGGCCAGGTGCAATAGAACTCAGCGGTTCGGCCAGCAAACCGTAGAGAGATTCTATGTACGCTTTCATATCGCCATCTGGCGGGTTTATCACCACGGTGGATCCTTGCATAATGTGGTCCCCGGAAAACAGCATTCTCTGTTCCAACAACAAATAACACAGGTGATTCGACGCGTGCCCCGGCGTGTACAACACCTTCAGGATGCCGGCGTCGGTGGCAATCAGATCGCCGTGATCGGGCTCGTCATCCGGATTGAAACTGCGGTCCTGTGACGCACCCGCCGGTGCGGCGCGGCCAATCAGCCGACAGCCGGTGCGTTGTTTCAGCAAGCGGGTGGCCGGTGAATGGTCCTGATGGGTGTGAGTCACCAATACCTGGTCAACACGTCCACCGGTTAGTTCCAGAATCTGCTTGATATGAGCGGGATTTTCCGGACCCGGGTCAATCACGGTGAAACGATCGTGGCCCACCAGGTAGGTGTTGGTGCCCGGTCCCGTCATCACGCCCGGGTTGGGTGACGTCAAGCGGATAACGCCCGCCGCAATTTCGACCGGTTCACCGGGGATAATCACCGCGTGGGTGGTGCCTGCGCCTTCTGGGTCAAGCTTGCGGGCTTCATCGTACGCCGGCGCGTCGGGTTCCAGAACGATGGCTTTATCGTGGCGTCTGGCGGGCCAGGGTTCGCTGGGCAAAGGCTCGGGCGGATTGGCATGGGCGTAACGCATCACTTCGCCGGCGTTGGTGAAATCGTCCAGCACCTGCAGGGTGCGCAAGGTTGGCAGGCTGAACAGGCGTTCGCCGCGGCGGTACTCGACTAGGCCCTGCTGCGGAGTTATCCACAAGTGGTCAATGGTTTCTTCACCATCGTGGCTGGCGATCTGGTTGTCTGGGGCAACCGCCACAAAAAAACGGGTATCAAAACGCCGCGGTGGCCCCGGCGGGGTTACCCAGTGGCTCAGGTAAGCCAGCCGGTCCAGAGGCAGAATCAGAGTGTGCTGCAGACACAGCGCCTGCAAGCTCACGTCGCCGCGAAACAAGGCCTGTCGTGACTGATGAATGGGGTGGTCTGCGCCGATCTGTTCGTCGTTATCGTCAACCGCCAGCAGCAGGCCGGCTTCTTCGAAGCATTCCCGCAATGCCGCCACCATGTAGTCTGCGCCGCCCTTGCTTAAGCTCATGGTCTGGCTGACGGCGCTATCGTCAGGGCCGGCAATGTGGGCGCGACAGGCTTGGTCGGCGTCATCCACCGCGCCGCCGGGAAATACGAAATAACCCGGCAGAAAAGAGGCTTTCCAGGTCCGTTGTAGCAGCAGCACCTCAAGACCCTTGTCGCCATCGCGGATCAGAGCAAGAGTGGCAGCGGGGCGAATATCCATAAAATCACCAGCATTCAATGGTTAATATAACGCAATTGGGATTTTTGCGTGATTGTGTCAACATACCTCATTTTTCGGCACAGGCGAATGGATTGTGGCTCGAATAAAACTGAAATTTCCCGAACAGGTGTTTTGTTTTCAAACCCGTCTGGCAGTGCGCAGCACCGATCTCAACGGTGCCAATCATTTGGGCAACCGACATGCTCAGCACAGGCCGAAGGCTCACACTATGAGTTTTTCTCGGATGGTTGAGATTAGCTCTGTTTTTCCATCCCTCTATGGTGGCGAGATATTCAGAGGCACACCGGTCGGATTTAAGACAATGTCATTCGGTGCTTCGAGAAGCACCTTATCTCGGATACCTGCCGAAGGGGGATTCTGGAAAGTAGACGGTGAGACTCTTGAAACCAAGGAATACGGCAACGCTGTAATTGTAAAAAGCGCGTTCTTGCATGAGCTCCCGTCTTTTAACTATGTTGAAAATTTTTTAAAGAATTATCCTGCTTTTAGAAGTTTTCATTTCGGTAAGTCTAAGGTTCAGATGCTGGGGTCTGTTAACGTTTCATTACATCGGCAACCATAAAAACCCACAAGCCATGGAGATGATGCTCTCATAGTTGCGTTTCAACTTGTCATAGCGTGTCGCCAGCCCACGAGAATGTTTCAAGCGTGCAAACGCATTTTCCACCAAATGACGGTGGCGATGTAACGACCCATCCATACCCGCATTACCTATGACTGAACTTGACCTTCTTGGAATCACGGCGTTGGCACCTTTTTTTTTAATCTGTTCGCGAATCGTTTCACTGTCATACCCATAGTGGCGTCTACGATCGTGCCTTCACGCATGAGCATGCCGCGCTCGGCGAGGTGATCGTTAATCTGTTTAAAAAGGACTTGGGTTAAGGCCTGTTTTTCCAGCAGGTGGCGGAACTTTAGTACGGTCGTGGCGTCCGGGACCGACTCCACGCTTAGGTCGATACCGACAAAGTCACGTAGGGCCTGGCTGTCATAAATGGCGTCTTCCAGTGCCTCGTCGGCCAGAGCGTGCCACTGCTGAACAAAGTACATCCGCAAAATGCGCTTCAGGGGAATGAGTGGACGTCCTCGCTTGCCGCGGGAATCAGGATAGCAATACGGCGAGAGCACTTTTAGCAGCCGCAACCAAGGTACAACCTATTCCATCTCGGCCAGAAACCGCTCACGTCGGGTTATCTTTTTCTTGGCGGCGAAACTCGTCTGCTCCATGATTGTTCCTGGTTGATTCGACTATCGGGAATTCTATTTTACCAAATCAGCGACTCAAACTGAATTAATCAGCGTTTCCTTAGGGGTCAGGTGTCGGGAATCTGCCTCAACACAGTGTCCGCCAAGATTGACCACACGCATGACCTGACGGCGATAGTCTCGCCAAACCAAGAGCATGCTGCATTTTTTTGCCGTCAACTGGGTTTCGGAGAACAAAACCTCAACTTGGCCCTGTCGGGGAAAGATGATGGCGAGCTCTGTCGATATGCTCTTTCTCTGGTTTTGGGTGGCATCGTTACCTTCCCAGAGGCGCTTCTCTACAGATCCACCAGAGGTGATGGTGTATTCCTAGAGGATATCAGGGGCGCTGGAATGGAAAAGATACAAATACCCGTCACGAGCAGGGCGCACGCCGATTGGCCGAAAATCCGTCTTGTGACGCGGGTCCAGCGCTTTCAGTTCAGGCTCTTTTTCCACGTAGGCGTAGCGCACGGGAATGAGCTGAATATCGTCCAACGTCAAAGGGCAACTGCCAATGGAAGTGGTGTCTGCCATTCTCTTGCGATCGGCTGCCGCAATCGGATCGGTCAGGGTAGCTGTCATGGAAATTACTCGGTTCTTGAGTTTTAGTGATTCAGTGCCATCGCTGCATGGCAAGCAATAGTCGCCGCCTCACGAGCCAATCTTTCACTGTCAACTTCTTTTGGAGGCGACGCCAACAGCGCCATGATACGGGGTGAGAGATCGTCAACTTTCTTCAGATTGCCTGAGTAGCCAAAAACGTTGGTCCACTGAGCTTGGGCACGCTCGAAGGTGTAGCCATTATTTCTGGCTCGGGCGAGTAGCTGATCCAGAAGCTCAGACCGCTTGACCCTGCCGGATACCGGAGCCCAATCCGGAAAGTACGCGTCAAGATGATGCATCATACTTTTCAAGAGAGACTGCTCGTCCACTGCTTTGAGTTTGTCTATCCCTTGATCCGACGGTACCAATGGAAGTTCAGCGCCTTTATCTGAGCCACCAGCCACTTCGATGTGCTTTTACTCCCATCGGAGGATATCTGGCAACAACAACTCTTGGATACCTGAAAAGCGCGCGTGAAATGCCGGCACTTCCGTAAATAAAACCTCCGCGACGCTGGAGTCTCCAAGTCTCAGAAACAAGTCAAAGCCCGTTGAATGACTGACTTTGATGTACTGTTTTAATTGCCTCGCCAACGTACACATGTCCCGGGAGCTCCAGATCAGATACCCCCAACCTGAATGAAAACCCTCTGAGAGAAACCGTTGGGCGAAGAGGTCTTCATCACTGATGGAAATCAGCAGTGGTGCAACATCAGTGACGGCATCCCATTCCGTGCCTGCATATAGTACTTAACGTTTTACCTTCTTTCAGTGCCTGACGTTGGGCTACCGGATCAAAGACGGCCCTTTGGCTTAAATCTGCCAGCGCTGCTCGTGGAACCTCAACTGGTTGATCATTCTCCAGGATCTGAAGCATTCCTGGCACCACACCCCCCGCCCCGAACCACTTCCAGGACTCCCCCCAGAATTAATATTAATCCCCAGCCCGCTCAACGTAACCCCACTGGGATCCAGTCTAATAAAGCTGCCGCCACCAGGAATAGTGAGCTCAGCACCAGCATCCAGCACTACTTTTGCCCAGCATTGTAGTGAACTTCACTACCGGCTTCACACAAGGTGGCACCACTAGATTTCTGATGCAGGGTGCCACCGACGTTCTGGCTGCAGTCGGCCCCGATAGTCTGGCGCTTTTCGCCACCCACGGTGATGTGATCATTGTTCTTTACGTGGCTGAAACGATCATTCTCAACGGTCAGGTGACTGTCGTTTTTGATGACTTCGGTGCGATTTTTTTTGGTGAGCAGATCCAGATCTTTCTGGGCGTGGATGTAGACTTGCTCCTTGTCCGCTTCATCATCAAAGCGCAGTTCGTTACTGCCTTCACCTTTGTGAATCTGGGTTTTCATGGTGGTGCGGGTTTTATGCTCCGGTAGCGCATCGGGCGGCGTGTTGGTGGCGTGGTAGGTTCGGCCGGTAATGATGGGCTGGTCTGGGTCGCCGTCCAGGAAGGAGACAATCACTTCGTTGCCGATTCGGGGTAAGGCCATGAAGCCGTATTGACCGCCCGCCCAGCCTTGGCTGACTCGGAGCCAGGCGCTACTGTGTTCGTTGTTTTCTGAGTAGCGATCCCAGAGAAAGCGCACCTTTACCCGGCCGTATTCATCACAGTGAATTTCTTCACCTTTGGGGCCGGTAACCATGGCTATCTGGGGGCCGTCCATAAGCGGACGGTGTGTTGATAAAGGCCGCCAGGTTTTGTCAGCGGAAACGGCACTGAACGTATTGTGATAGCTGGTCGGCTCAGAGCCGCCTTCTTCTTCCATCGCCTGGGGCTGTTTGCCGGTGTGGGTGACGGCAGTGAGAAACCAGTCCCCGTTCAGGTTGGGGCTGTCGTGCTCGGTAAGTTCGGCTTTGGCGCCGCAGGTAAAATCCGCGCGGTTGCCTTTTTTGTTGGCGGTGCTGGCGTTGGCTTTGAAGCGGCCCGGGTAGTCGAAGTGTTGATAGTCCTGGCGTTGGTTGGCGCTGGCAGCGCTCTGTTCGTGCATCAAGGCGTAGGCAGGATTTTTGCAGGTGTAATCTTTCATGGTCATGGCGGCGGCGCGAACCCGCTCTTCGTAGCGGAAACGGAACACCGCAGGCTGCTTAGCGCTTCCACCCGCTTTGCCGTTGTATTCAGCGGCTTCCAGCCGGGGCGCATCGCCATGATGATCGGCAATGATCAGGCCGGGTTGTTCGTTTCCGTCTACGCTGCCGTGCTGGTAGCGGTAAAGCCAGCCTTCCTCTGTGGCCATTCGTTCAATGAACGTCAAGTCGCTTTCCCGGTGCTGTACGCAGTATTCCCGTTCCTGAGGAGCGCGTTTAAGATCAAATATCGTGCGCACCCTGCTCCTCCAGCAGGGTGCGCACGATGGTATCTGTGGTTTGAGCCTGGAAGATGCGGCTGTTGTGCATAAGCCCCAAGCGCCATGAAGGCGGCTGAATGATCAATTCGTAGCGGGTGCGACGATGGCTGCTGTCTCCCTTGGCAAACTCGTTCACCACACCTGTGAAGCGTCGAAGGGACGAACTGTCCTGCCAAACCACCAAGTCCACCGACTGTTCCAGAACATCGGATGCATCAACGTTAGGGTCGGTACTGGCCAGTTCAATGCAGCCGTGAACCAGTTCGGAAAGTCGTTTGGTCAGCGTAAAGCCGACAACGGAGAATAGATCAGAAGGGAGTTCGCCAACATGGGCGGTAAACTGCAGTCCGTTTGCTTGGGGCATACCTTCGATCCCTGAAGATTGGTGTCTTTTCGTGCTCATCCTGAGCCGATGCCCGGTTATAACCTCTAGATTCCGGAATGTAACCCCGCTACGCAGAACCACACAAAACATAAGAAGTTGACCACAATACCGTTCTGCTGCACGCTAATTTGGTTTCGTTACGCAACATAAGGAGCAAAACTGCTCCGAATCACCTCACTGCAGATAGGGTGGAACACTATGAGCAATTATCAAAATCACGCGATTGTTCTGAATCAGCGCCCCAACGGAGAAATCCAGGAAGGCGATCTGATTATGGAAGATCGTCCGGTGCGCGAGCCCGACGAGGGCGAAGTGGTTGCACAGATATTATGGCTGTCGCTGGATCCGTACATGCGCCCGCGCATGAATGATGCCAAAGGGTACATGGACCCCATCGCCATCGGTGAGCCCATCACCGGCGAGAGCGTAGCGCGGGTTGTGGAATCCCGGTCAGACAAGCTGAAAGTCGGTGATCTGGTCACCTGTTATTCAGGTTGGCAGGAATACGTAACCTTTCCCGCAGACGCTCCGATGGTCTACAAAATCCACCAGAAAGACGGCGTTCCGCTGCAGACCTACCTCGGCGTTGCCGGCATGCCGGGCCGCACGGGCTACTGCGGCTTAAACTACGTGGGAAAACCCGAAAAAGGCGAGACCGTGGTGGTTTCTGCGGCATCCGGCCCCGTGGGTACGGTTGTTGGCCAAACCGCTAAAGCCAATGGTTGCCGGGTAGTCGGCATTGCCGGCGGTCCGGAAAAATGCAGCTATGTGGTTGATGTAATGAAGTTTGATGCCTGCGTGGATTACAAGGTGGGCAACCTGGAGGCCGATCTGAAAGCCGCGTGCCCAGATGGCATCGACATCTACTATGAGAACGTGGGTGGAGACGTTACCAGAGCGGTTGCTCCGCTGCTGAACCTTGGAGCACGAGTGCCCATTTGCGGTTATGTCTCGGCTTACAATGCCAAGAGCACCGACAAAGTAGAGACCCCGTTCCATATTCTCAAGCGCCTCGACCCGGTTCCAGAGCACCGCTTTTTTCTGGTAACCGAGTGGCAGGACAAGCACCAGGAAATTACTGATATCCTTACGAGCCGCATTGCATCAGGCCAGATCAAATACCGTGAAACGGTTGCTGAAGGCCTCGAAAACGCAGTTGAGGCCTTCAAGGGTATGCTGAAAGGCAAGAACTTCGGCAAGCAACTGGTGCATATCGCCGATTAAAGCAAAACGGCATTTAACGCCGGGAAGGTTAATCCGCGATCTTGAGAACAACCTTCCCGGTATTCCTGTTGGCCGCCACGTGAGCCATAGCATCTTCAATCTGCTCGATGGGCCAAGCACTGTCGATCATAGGCTCAATCTGCTCCGCTCCCAGCAATGTCGATACGTGACGATACAGCGCCTGCGTTACGCGCCCTTTGTCCGCTACTGAGCGAGACCGCAGTGTGGAGCCGATCAGCCTCTGGCGTTTCATCAACATAAGGCCCAGATCAACTTCCCCAGACCGGCCACCCATAAGGCCTATCAGAACAATTCTGCCGTCGGCGCTCAGAACTTTCTGGCCCTCTTTAACATAGCTTCCACCGACCGGGTCCAACACCATGTCTACACCGCCCCAGCTCTTTACAGCATCCACGAAAGAACCGTCTTTTCGGTTCCAAGTGCCTGCCGCGCCCAGCTTTCGGCAAATCTTAAGCTTTTCTTCATCACCGGCTGTAGCAAATACCGGGTTACCAAACGCTGTCGCAATCTGAATAACGGCGGTGCCCAAGCCACTGGCCGCTGCGTGCAAAAGCACCCTCTCACCAAGGATACACGCCTGAAAGTTCATCGTTTTGCGATCAAGTTCCTGCAAAATCGCGAGCAGCCGGTCAGGGCCCTTGTCATATTCCCAGCGATCCACCCACACAATCTTTGGCGGCGATGAACAGGACCCGGACTCAAGGCCATTGCCCCATAAACGCTCACTGGCCTCAGGGTTCTGGCGTCCCGCTTCTTTGTGGAACACACGATCATCGATGGGGACCGGCAGAACCCGGTATCTCGCAGCAATGAGTTCGAGCGCTCCCTCCGGAGTACCATCGGGCAATCGCCGGAATAGTTTTTCAATACCGTTAAGAAAGCTCCGGCGACTCCAGTCGCTGTTGAGCACAACGGCCTCGGCAGCAATAGCGCTGTACAGGTTCACCATTTGGGGATCAATGCTGTTGTGCTGCTCATCGGATGCCAAGTAGGCAAACTGGTTTTCACGCATATAGATAAGCGCCGGCGTGTAAGCCAGGTTCGGATGAAAGCCCCGGATCGACGACAGGTCGACCATGGACGTCACAAGCAGCAGGTCCCAACTCTCCTTCAGCAGCGGCTCGTTCAGCCAGGTCAGCGCGTTATCCCGAATCTGCCAGCGGAAGAATCTTGGGGACAGAGCAAGAACGTGCCACTCAAATTCCGGCTGACTGAGCACAAACTGCTCTTTCCAGCGACGATGGCTGCCTGCGTCATAGGCGGAGAGCAGGAGTATTCTGAGTTTTTGAGGGAACAGACGTTTTGGGCATGAAGGCATTCTGTCCTACTCCCGATTGGACAGTCAGGCGGTTTGTTACGGCTTCAGGTTGATATCAGTCAACACCACCTGCTGCACCTCGTCACTGATATTGTGAATGCAGAAAATGGACGGGTTCCGCCGCATGCTTTGGCGTCAGAAGCCGAACAGCTTTAGCCCCGGGTGCAAGGTGAATTGGGTCGCATTGGGATGAAACGCTGGTTGCCTGCGGCGAATCGCAATCAGGCGCTTGAGTTCGCGGTAGGCCTTGCTGTGATGGTTCAGAGGATTCTCCAGCTCCCGTTCCAGATCTGCAACTGCCGATGGTCCGCGCCGTTCCCGGTGGTGCCTTTCAACGCATCATAGAGGGCGATGTTGATTTCATAGGGTTGGTCCCGGCCATCTGGTGTGGGCCGGAAGGACACTTTCCCGCCGAACGAATCCACGGTGTTAACCGGTCGCTGCTTTTCCTCTTCAGTCAGCAACCCGTCCGTGGGTCGCATGCCGATGCCGTCGTGGGACGCAATAAAGTTGAGGTAGGTGGGGTTCTGGGGAGATCCGGAAATACGTGCTGCCCGCCGCCAGGAAATAGCCCTGACTGCGGGCTCGCCGTAGGTGTTGCCGAACTGTTTATTCGGCTCTGCGATCCGGGTTCTGGTTGTAGGCCTTGACCTCGGCCCGTGCTACGACGTTGTGGTGAACCTCATCCGGGCCGTCAGCCAGACGCAGAGAGCGCTGCTTGGTGTACATGTCGGGCAGCGGCGACCACTGGCTGACACCGGTGGCGCCGTGGATCTGGATGGCTTCGTCGATGATCTTGCAGCACTTCTCCGGGACCATGGCCTTGGCCATGGACACCCAGATCCGGGCTTCCTTGTTACCCAGTACATCCATCGCCTTGGCTGCTTTCAGGACCACCATGCGCATGCCTTCGATCTCGATACGGGCGCGGGAGATGGTTTCCATGTTCTTGCCCAGATCGATGACGGGACGGCCAAAGGCTTCCCGGGTCTGGCCGCGTTCAATCATCAGATCCAGAGCGCGCTCGGCGGAACCGATGGAGCGCATGCAGTGGTGGATGCGCCCCGGGCCCAGGCGCAGCTGGGAAATTTCGAAACCGCGGCCTTCACCCCAGAGAATGTTCTCTTTCGGCACCCGGACGTTGTCCAGTTTGATGTGCATGTGGCCGTGGGGTGCATCGTCGTGACCAAAGACGCACATGGGTCCGAGCACGGCCAGCCCCGGTGAATCCATGGGCACTAGAATCTGGGACTGCTGGTGGAAGGGCTCCGCATCAGGGCTGGTCTTGACCATGCAGATCATGATTTTGCAGCGTGGATCGCCAGCGCCCGAGATGTAGTACTTCTCACCGTTGACCACCCAGTCGTCGCCCTCAAGCACCGCGGTCGTGCTGATATTGCGGGCGTCGGAAGAAGCTACGCTGGGCTCCGTCATACCAAAACAGGAGCGGATTTCGCCGTTCAGCAGGGGCTTGAGCCACTTTTCTTTCTGTTCGGGGGTGCCCACGCGCTCCAGCACTTCCATGTTGCCCGTATCCGGAGCCGAGCAGTTCAGGGTTTCGGAGGCGAGAGGGTTCTTGCCCAGCTCGAACGCAATGTAGGCATAGTCCAGATTGGATAGCCCTTCCCCGGTATCTACATTGGGCAGGAAGAAGTTCCACAAGCCTGCTTCCTTGGCCTTTTTCTTGGCGCTGTCGAGCAGCTCGAGCTGGCCCGGGGCGTGGCTGAAGCGTTCCGCCCGGCCTTCGCCGAGACGCTCGAATTCTTCCACAATGGGATCGACGTTGTCACGAATGTGCTTCTTCACGGCGTCGAGTAACGGGCGGACCTTGTCGGACATAACGAGATTATTGATGTCGGCCGGCATGTTGGTGCTGTCCACAATGTTTCACTCCTGTTGTGTTGTTTTATCGGATTATCTGTTCATCAGAACAATGGGTTTTGGCGTTAGAAAGTTAGCTGCGCATCTAATCCTTGTCTCAAACGTGGTCAGTGTCAATGCCGGCGAGCGCCAGGCACTCTGCCTGCAGCGCGCGCCGGTTGAGTTTGTCGGTTCCGCCCCGGGGCAGGGGTTGGGGCCAGAACCAGACCCGTCCCGGCACTTTGAATCCGGCGATATGCTCCGCAACGCGTTCCCTCAACTGCGCCTCTGTGGCCCGTGCACCGGGCTTGAGGTACACCGCGGCACCGACGGTTTCGCCCAGCCGTTCATCGGGCACGGGAAAGACACAGGCTTCCGCCACGTCCGGGTGATGATGAAGTGCGCCTTCCACTTCCAGGCAGGAAATATTCTCGCCGCCCCGGATAATGATCGTTTTCTTACGATCGACAATATAGATAAATCCGTCGTTGTCCATGCGCGCAAGGTCTCCAGTGTAGAGCCATCCTTCCTTCAGCGCTGAACGAGTGGCCTCGGGCAGGTTGAGATAGCAGCGCATATTGGCCGGACTCTTGACGATGAGTTCACCAATCTGGCCGCTGGCGACGGCCTTGTCTTGGTCTTCGACAATGCGTGCTTCCTGAAGCGGCTGTGTCAGCCTGCCCGCGGTCTCAGGGCGCGCTAGATAGTCTGGTCCGGATACGATAATGCCCAGGGAGTTGGTCTCTGTCATACCCCAGCCGGAGGCAATCATGGCGTCCGGAAACGCATCCGCCAGCTGCGCCACCTGGGCGGACGGCCGTTTTGCGCCGCCCGCGCCAATGCTTTCCAGAGATGGCAGCGGCTCTCCAAGGCGGCGGGCGGCCTCCATCAGTTCCGCCGACTGGGTTGGCACGCCCACGAAGCGGGTGACTTTCTCCGCGTTGATGATGCGCAGTGCTTCTTCCGGATCCCACTTATACATCAGCGACATCTTGCTGCCGGTGGCAAGCCCCTGAAGGAAAAGTGCGTGCAGGGCGGTTACGTGGAACAGGGGCGTGACAATAAGCGCTGACGGAGGTGCCGGGACAGGGATCGCATCAGGACCATTGATCAGTGACAGCATGGCCTTGCCCATAAGCCAGGAATGGATTGTGGAGATTGCACCCCTGTGGGTCAGCACAACGCCTTTGGGACGACCGGAGGAGCCTGAAGAATAAAGCACCGCAAAGTCATCGTCCGGTGCAATCGGCACCTGGGGCCATTCGCCGTGGCTGGCCTTGTACCTGAGGCTCTGGTAATTGGGCAAGGCGACGGCATCCCGGACCCCGATCAGAGTTAGATTGTGACTGCTGGCATGGGCTCGTACGGTGCCATGGCGGGGAGCATCGGCGAACACCACCCGGGCTTCACAGTCCTTCAGGGCGAAGACCAGCTCATCGTGGGACCACCAGCTGTTCATCGGCACCACGACGGCGCCGATGGAAACCACTGCCATGATCAGCACCGCCATCTCCGGATAGTTGCGCATGGCCAGTGCGACTCGGTCCCCGGGCTGTACACCTAATTCCCAGGTCAATGCGCAGGCCAGCTGGTTAACCTCGTTGCAGAAAGCCGGATAATCCCAGCGCTGATCCCTGTAGACCAGCAGATCACTGGTGCCATAGGCGGCGGCAGCTTCCTGCAGGAGTTCCCGAAGGTTACCGGGAGCGTTCGCGAAGACCTTGTAGCGCACACCGCGGACGACTGCTTGGGTCAGGGTAAAACGCGGGTCCCGCCTGGTAATCCACGCAGCGGCCTCTTCTGGCGACAGCCCTGAGGGAGTTTTCTTGGGGTCGGGCGGGTTCGGCACATCATTGTGATTGGTCATTATTTTTATCCGCTTCACAGGGGGCCGTAGCGTATTTCCTGACGCTTGTCAGGAAATACGCTACGGCGATGGCTGCGAACCTGTCAAGAAGATTATTGCGAATTACATCCTGCAGATTCAATTCGGTTTCCTTGCAGGAATGCTTGACGCTGTCCTTGTTCGATCCTAGCCTGACATTTGTCAGGTTGCTGTTCAGGCACTCGAAAAAGACTCGATCTGGCAATCCGTTCAGCACGACCAGCGGGATCAGGTTTAAGGAAAACAATAAAAACGGAGAACTCCCATGCACGGCAGGTTCATTAAAAGCACACTATTCAGTGGCATATCCCTTGCAGCCGCACTGGCGATTGGCGGCGCGGGCGTCGCCCACAGCGCCGACTATGAGATGCCAAGACTCCTGGCAATCGGCACCCCCGGCATTTCCAGCGGAAGCTTTGCCTCTACCAACGGCTGGGCGCCGATATTTCAGGAAGAGATGGGCACCACCACCCGTATTGTGCCGGAAGACAGCGAAACCCAGCGCTATCACCGCCTTACTGATCGTCGTGATCTCACCATGAGTTCAGTGTCGGCTGCGGAAATGCGCTTTCAGATCCAGGGCATTGGCGGCTACGCTCCCATGAAGCCCGTGCCTATGCGCGTTGTCTGGCACCATAATGATACTCCCTGGGGCTTCGTGGTCTCCGGCGATTCCGATCTAGAGACGATTGAGGATCTCAAGAAGGGCGGTGTCAAAGTGGCCCAGGGCGTCTTTTCGCCGCCGATGGTAACGGCTGTGACTCAGGCTTTGCCGGCGTTCCTCGGCCTTTCGGAAGAAGAGGCGAAGCAGACCCTGGAGTTCGTGCCCGCCAGCAGCTATGTCGAGAACTGCCGGTCGGTGGTTGAAGGCAAGGCGGACGTGGCCTATTGCGCCCCCATCAGCTCGGTTCTGTCGGAAATGGAAGGCGCTCCCGGCGGAATACGCTGGCTGCCGATGGACAGGGATAACAAGGAAGGCTGGGATGGCTTTCTTAAGCACCGTCCGATGGTGGTACCGGTTGAGATCAGCCTGGGTGTATCAACCGCCCGGGGAGTCGATGGTGTGACTTCGAACTTCCTCTACGCAGTACCTGCTGATGCTGACGAGGAGTTTGCCTACAACATGGCCAAGTGGTTCCATCAGTCCTTTGACAAGTACAAGGGCACTCACGGCCTTGCCGCCCGCATGAGCCTGGAGATCTTCCGCGACTATCTCGACCGGTCACCGCTGCCGGTGCATGAGGGCACGGTTCGGTACCTGAAGGAAATCGACGCCTGGACAGAAGAGGACGAGGCTTGGAACAGCGAAGCCGCCGACAAGATGGACAAGTGGATTGCGGCCTGTGAGGCAGCCCTGGAAGAAGCCCGGGGAAACCGGATCGAGGCGAGCCACAACAACGAGGAGTTCATGGCCATCGTCAGTAAGCATACCGAAGGACTGGAAGGTTTCCGCTCCCGGCTGTAGGGCAGTAAAGATCAGGCTGGCCGTCGTGTTAGCCGCCTGGTCCGCTCCCGAACGGCATTTCCACCCACCCTCCATTCGGTCCAAGAGCCTCCATGAGAACTGAACCTACGATTATCGAAACCGCAGAAGCCCCGGAGACAGCGCCCGGTTCCGAAATCACCCGACTCGGCGACCTGTATTCCTGGCAGAGTATTTTCTTTGTCGCTTTCACCGTGTGCGGGTTGCTGGCGGGTCTGACCTATATTTTTGGCTTCACCTGGAACGGTCAGCGTCTGCTTGAGGGTGAGTATTACTGGATCTTTATCGGTTTCTTCGCCGCCGCCGCTTTCATAGCGCTGCCGGCGAGGGCCGGACAGAAGCACGTTCCCTTCTACGACATGATCGCCGCGGTGGTTGTCATGGGGATCAGCTTCTACTTTGCCTCCAACGCCTGGGATATGGTTCAGGCGGGATGGAGCAATATGTACATGGGCATCGTGATATGGCTACTGATGATGGAGCTCGCCAGGCGTAGCGGGGGTATCCCGTTTCTGTCCGTGGTGGTGCTGATCGGCATGTATCCCCTGGTGGCCGATTATTTCCCGGGTCTGTTCATGGGGATTCCCTATCAGTTCGAGTACATGATTGAAGCTCATGTATTCCGCGCCGAAGGCATGATGGGCATTACCACCAAGATTGTTGCTGAGATCATTCTCGGGTTTCTGGTGTTTGCCGGAGTGCTGCTGGCAACCGGAGCCGGAACCTTTTTTATTGATCTGGCCAATGCCAGTTTCGGGCGCTACCGCGGCGGTCCTGCCAAGGTGGCTGTGGTAGCCAGCGGCTTCATGGGAAGCCTCTCCGGTTCCATTTTCTCTAACATCGCGGGCACCGGATCGATCACGATTCCGACCATGAAACGGCTGGGATACCCCTCCCATTACGCTGCCGCGATTGAAGCCTGTGCCTCCACAGGCGGTGTGGTCATGCCGCCGGTCATGGGCGCCATCGCGTTTGTCATGGCGATCACCATCGGGGTGGATTACGCCACCGTGATAACTGCGGCGATTCTGCCTTCCCTGTTGTTCTACTTCGGCCTGATGCTCCAGGTTGACGCCTATGCAGCGCGCACCGGGGTCGTGGGCCTGCCAAAGGAACAGCTGCCGTCCACCCGCAAGGTCTTGCTCCGGGGCTGGCCGTTCCTCTCCGTCATGGTGTTCCTGATCTGGGGCCTGCTGTACATGCGCTGGGAATACTACACGCCCTGGTACGCGTGCATCTTGATGATAGCCCTGTCCTATCTACAGCGGGACACGCGTATGACGCCAAGTCGTCTTTATCAGGCCACCCGCCAGATCGGGGTGCTGATTACCCAGACCTCGGCGATCATCCTGCCCATTGCGTTTGTGGTGAGCGCGCTGACCATTACCGGGGTGACCGGTTCGGTGACCTCCGGACTGGTAGGGATGGGTGGGGGCAACATCTATCTGATTCTCTTCTTCGGTGTCGTGGCGTGTTTTATTATGGGGATGGCGGGACTTGCCATCGTGGCTTATATCTTCCTTGCCGTCACCCTCGCGCCGGCGATAATCGAAGTGGGCGGGTTCAACACCGTCGCAGTGCATTTCTTCATTGTCTACTACGCCATGCTATCGGTGATTACGCCGCCGGTGGGCACCGCCGCTTTTTTAGCCGCCACCATAGCGGGCGCAAAGCCCATGAAAACCTCCTTTACCGCCATGCGACTGGGCGTGGTGCTTTACTTCGTTCCGCTGTTTTTCCTGTTCCAGCCCGCTCTGGTGTTGCAGGGGGACCTGACGCCTCTATTTTACGTTCTGCCGTCGATTATCGCAGGCATCATGCTGATTTCCGGAGGACTTGAGGGCTACCTTCTGGGTGCCGGCCTGGTGCGGACCTGGCAGCGCCTGCCGCTTGCAGCCGCTGGCTTTGCCTTCAGTTTCCCGGGTCCGACGACGACCCTCATCGGTGGGTTGGTCTCGGCAGCGCTGGTGGCGGTGATCTGGCGTCAGAACCGGCTGAAACCAGAGCTGGGGCAATGCCTTGGCGACGTCGGGGAGACAGATCCTACGCCCGCGCTCGGTTCCGCCCGGGTAACCGGGCGGCGCGGGGAAGGCGCTCATGACGGGACAGGGTGACCCCGCGACGGCTCAGGAAATGGCTGGGGTCCGTGGCGACTCCGAGAGCTTTTCCACCATTGCGATAATTCCTGTCGCGACGGTGCGGATAATGACCTCGGCGTCGGTGTCCTGGTGCAGCCAGTCGCGCATTGGGCCGAAGCCGGCAAGATAGATGATCTGGTTTGCGACAATCTCAGCCCGGGAGTCATCATCGGCAAGGTGGGCGCGCTCGCGCAGCCTGGCGGCCAGGGCAAGTATGACCGTTTCATCCCTTGCACGCATGGCCTTGCGATCCTCTTTCTGCAGATGAGGAACGCAACGGTAGGCCAGCAGGATGCCCTTCCGCTTTTTGCTCCAGGACTCGCGTAGGTAGTGGGTCACATGCTCCTCGAAGGACGTCGACGCGTCCTGTTCCAGCAGGTCGCACAGGTTAGGGGCGCCGGAGCGGAACCAGAACTTGTTAAGCAGACGGCGCAGGATGTCGTTTTTGTTGGCAATGTAGTCGTAGATGCTAGCCTGATTGACTCCGGAGCGAGCGCAAATATCACGAATGGTGGTCGACGCAAAGCCTTTCTTCAGAAACAGCTCCAGGGCAGCGTCGCAGATCTGGTCGCGGCGCTGCTTCGCAAGAGAAAAGTTCTGGATACCCTCAACCGTTGCTTCAACAAGCTGATTCTCTTTGTGTAGCGGTTGCCTGGGGCCGGTTTTATTGTTCTGCATCGGTTACCCGTTAATGTTTGTTATCGGATTTTACTGCGTCGGTGTGATTACGCCGAGCAGAGGTCGCTAACGGTAAATTTTACGTCTTACATTTTAGCACGGTTGGTGCGTCTCAGACACCGCCTACTCCCGGGCAGCCATCCTGATAAATCGTTCTAGAAGGGTTTGCTTTTCGTCTTCTATAGTGGAAGCCTATTCATCAGGCTGTATTTCAGCGCCTGCTGCAAGAACCCGGCAACAACCATTTGATAGGCGCACGTTCATGGCTAAAGTCTCCAGTCCGCCGCGAGACCCAAGAATGAAGGACCAGGGCTTTATCATCAGGCTACTGACCGTCGTCCTGCTGATCCTGGCGGTAGTATTCTGGGGCGGGCAGTGGTTGCACTACCGGCTTACCCACGTCCATGTGGTTGACGCGCGGATCAAAACCCACATGATTTCCGTGGCTGCCCGCCTGCCAGGCCGGATTACCGCCATGCCGGTTAGCGAGGGGCAGCGTGTAGCCCGGGGCGAACTGCTGATTGAACTGGATGCCGCCCAGATCCGCCAGGATCTTCAGGTTGTCCGCTCAGGCTGGCAGTCACTGAGCGGTGAGCGGGCGCGAATGGAGGCGGAACTTGAACTGGCCCGGGCGGTGGAAAACAGCCGTGTGGTGAAGGCACAGCGTGCCTTGGAATCGTCAGCGGCGGATCAGCAGCGATTGCAGCTGGCACAGCAAAAAGCTGGTGCGGATCTCAGCCGCCTCAAAGGTATGGCACGTAACGATATGGTGTCGGGCCAGCAGCTGGCGGATGCCCAGTACCGGGCTGACGTCGCGGCGGCTGAATTGCACCGGGGCGAAGCTGAAATTGCCGCGGCAGAAGCTGCACTTTCTGAAGCCAAGGCGCAGACTCTCAATCAGCGGGTTCTTGAACGGGACCTGGACGCCCTGCAGTCGCAACTTGCCGAAATCCATGCCCGTCAGCAGCGCTTGAAGCTGGACGTCAACGATCAACGCATCCGCAGTCCCGTCACCGGGGTGATCGCCCGCAAGTTTGCTGAACCAGGAGAGTATATCCAGTCCGGCCAGAACCTGATGCTGGTGTACAGCCCGGATCAGCTCTGGATAGAGGCCAATATCAAGGAAACCGCGTTTGCCAGTGTGAAGGTGGGGCAGCGGGTCAGGATTACTGTCGACGCGCTTTCGGGAGAGGCGTTCAATGGCCGTGTGGAGCGCATAGGGACTGCGGCCACCAGCGAGTTTGCCCTGCTGCCCAGCCCCAATCCCAGCGGTAATTTCACCAAGACCACCCAACGAGTGCCGGTGCGGATCCTTTTCGATGAAGCGGATGAGCGCCTGCGGCCGGGGCTGATGGTCGAAGTGGGCATTCATGTCAACGACTGAAGAGCTGTTCGGACGTTACGGGCCCGCCTACAAATGGTTGGGTACCTGTACCGTGATGTTGGGCACTCTGTCGATGACCCTGGCCACCACCATCGTCAACGTCGCCATACCCGACATCATGGGCAACTTCGGTATCGCCCAGACTAAGGCCCAGTGGTTTTCCACGGGGTTTTTGGCGGCAATGGCCGCGTTCATGCTGGTGAGCGCATGGGCCCTGCAGGCCTTTGGCATGAAGGCGGCCTATGTGGGTTGTCTGACCATATTCATGGTGGCCTCCGTCGTTGGCGGGATCAGCCCCCATGAGAACCTGGTTATCCTGTCGCGAGTGGTCCAGGGGGCCATGGCCGGGGTCATACAGCCACTCGCCATGACCATCATCTTTCAGGTGTTCCCGGAGCGCCAGCGGGGTCTGGGGATGGGCATCTACCGCCTCGGAGTGATTCTCGGTCCGGCTATCGGTCCCGCCGTTGGGGGTGTACTAGTGGACTGGCTGAGCTGGCGCGCCGTGTTTTTCATGCCTCTGCCCACCTGCCTGCTGGCGATCGGTTTCGCCCTATTCTTTGCCCCAGGCAAGAATCCCGGTCAAACCACCGCGCGATTCGACTGGCCCGGCTTTATTTTCTTGTGCCTGTTCTTGGTCAGTCTGTTGTGGGGCATCTCCAACAGCCAACGACTGGGCTGGAACTCCCTGACAATCCTGGCCACCGGATTGCTGTCGGTCGCCGCCGGGTTGGCCTTTGTGATCCGGGAACTGCGCACCGGGCATCCGTTGCTAAACCTGTCCATGCTCCGGGTGCCCGGATTTGCCGCGGGGTGCGCCATCAGCTTCTGTTTTGGTGTCGGGCTGTTCGGGTCGACCTACTTGATACCCCTTTTTGTTCAACAAATACAAAGTTTTACAGCTACCGCTGCGGGGCTTTTGCTGATGCCGGCAGGGCTTGTAATGGCCATGGTGTTTCCGCTGGCGGGCCATATGGCAGACCGTTTTCCGGCGCCCTTGGTCATCGCCATGGGGACCCTGATGCTGGCCCTGTCGAGCTACATGCTGGGACTGATGGATGTCTACACCGCGCCTTTGGTTATCATCTTCTGGGTGGCGCTTGGGCGCCTCGGTCTCGGGTTTGGTATGCCGGCGATTGGCACCGGATCCCTGCGGGTCCTGGACATCAGTCTTGTCAGCCAGGGTTCCGGAGCGGCGAACTTCTCCCGCCAGGTCGGCGGCGCCCTCGGGGTCAACCTCCTTTCGGTCACCCTGGAGCGGCGTACGGTCGAGCATGCCCGAGTGCTCAACGACACCCAGACACCCGCCAATGCGCTGTCGTCGGAGCTGCTTCTGCGACTCCAGGGACTATCCCAGACTGCCGGCCTGACCCCGGACCAGTCGGTCGTGGCGTCGATGGCCTACCTGAGGGACGCTATCCAGTTTCAGGCCTATATCAAGGGGTTTCAGGACAGTTTCCTGATCCTCGCGGGGGTGTTTGTGTTCGCCCTGGTTCCGGTTTGGGTGATGCGCGTCTATACCCGTCATTCCAAGGCTTTGTCACACCATGAGTATGTAGAAACCCTTTCTGAAAGTTGACTTACGGGCCAAGTTAGCTAACTTTTAAGTTCAACAAAAAAACAACAGCGAAGAGGAGAGACGAATGAAACCAATAAAGAACCGGTTCTGGTCAGGGCTTTTGGCCACAACTCTGCTGACCGCCAGTGCGGGTGCCTTGGCTCAAGATGAATGGCAGAACTCCAAATGGGGCAAAGACGACACCATTGGTGCTGCTAACTATTTGTCCGCCGACAAAATTCTTGAGGCCGCAATGTTGATCAAAGAGGGCAAGTCCTATTCCCTGGGTGTTGAGCTGAACCGAGACTTTCCCGCCTACGGCACCCGGTTTTTCGATATTACGGTCATTGAGCCCCGGGCCGGCGGTCAGACCATCGGCTCCAATAAGCTGACAAGCACCGACGATATCCTTCATACCTGGCTGGGTATTGGCAGCCAGATTGATGGCTTTGGCCATATCGGGATTGATCACAAACACTACAACGGGTTCACCGCACAAGAGATTGTCGCAACGGATGGCCTTAAAAAGCTGGGTACCGAGAACATACCGCCTATCGTGACCCGCGGAATCCTGCTGAACATGACCACGCATTTTGGCCAGGACATGCTGGAGGAAGGACAGGCCTTCAACCGTGAAGAAATCCAGGCGGCGGAAAAAGCTCAGGGCGTCGAGGTGCGGGAAGGCGATGTCGTGCTCTTCCACACCGGCTGGCTCAGCCTGGTGGGCAAGGATAACGAACGCTTTGCCAAGGCGGAGCCTGGTCTCGGCGTTGACGGCGCCGAATATCTGGCTGCCAAGGGTGTCGTTGCAGTGGGTGCTGATACCTGGGCGCTGGAGGTTATCCCGTTTGAGGAAGGCGCCGGGGTATTCGAGGTCCACCAGACGTTGCTGACCAAGAACGGAGTGTACATCCTCGAAAACATGAACACCGCCGAACTTGCCAAAGACGAAGTCCATGAGTTCATGTTCGTGCTGGGGCAGCCCAAGATCAAGGGCGCGGTGCAGATGATGATCAACCCTATCGCCATTCACTGATCTAGGAATCTGCGCGGTAGAAACGTCGTTATGACATAACAGACCCATTTTTTCTAGCCACGGAATAGACGTCATGGGAACGAGTTTTCGACTTTATTCTCCAGTTCAAGAATTGCTGCTGCCTCCCAGTCTTAACGAATGGCTGGCCGAAGGCCATCTGGCCTACTTCATTAGTGACGTTGTCGACGAACTGGGTCTGGGTTCCTTTTACGCCCGGTACGAAGGGAATGGCCGCCGCAAGTCGCCCTTTGACTCCCGGATGATGCTGAAGGTGTTGATTTATGCCTACGCGACCGGCACTTTCTCGTCCCGCAAGATTGCCCGCAAACTCGAAGAGGACGTGGCCTTTCGCGTGCTGGCTGCCGACAATTTCCCCAGACATCGAACCCTGTGCGATTTCCGCAAACAGCACTTGAGTGCCTTCAGAGAGGTGTTTGTTCAGGTCATCCAGATTGCCCGGGAGGCTGAGCTGATTAGTCTGGGAACGCTGGTGATTGATAGCGCCAAGGTAAATGCGAATGCCAGCAAGCACAAGGCCATGAGCTACAAGCGTATGCAAGAGGAAGAAGTCCGCTTGTCGAAAGAGGTGGATGAGCTTTGTGGCCAAGCTCGGGCTGTGGATGAAGCAGAAGACGAGCAATTTGGTTCTGCCCAGCGGGGCGATGAATTGCCGGAAGAACTGCAACATCGCGAGTCGCGATTAAGCAAAAGCCAGGCTGGAAGCGGAGCAGGCGCAAGCCGATGACGCGAAAGGCAGGCATCCGGACGATAAGGATTAGAGCAATCTTACCGATCCCGAAAGCCGCATCACGAAAACCAGTACCGGATTTGAACAGTGCTAAGACGGCCAGTTGGCTGTCGATGGCGAGTTCCAGATTATCGTCGCTAACCATCAAGGTAACAATGCCAGTGATAACGGCTATTTGGTGCCACTGCTGGACGAGGTAGAAGCAACCTTGGGAGGCCAGCCGGAGCAGTGTCTGGCCGATGCGGGCTACCGTAAAGAAGCGGATTTCCAGGCCCTGGAAGAGAAAGGCATTGACGGTTATGTCTCGTTACGCAGAGAAGGTAAAGGGGGTGCGAAACCCGACGAGACCCGGTATCCGGCCACGGCACGAATGGCCCGGAAGCTTGCTACCCCAGAGGGTCGGGCGGTCTACGCTCAGCGCAAGCATCTGATCGAGGCTGTGAACGGTTGGATCAAGAACATTCTGGGCTTTCGTCAGTTCAGTTTGCGGGACCTGGAGGCGGTAAAAGGCGAATGGGATCTGGTTTGTCTATCTCTCAACCTCAGGCGTATGAGTTTATTGATGAGACTGACATAGAGGCCCTGAAGCCACCTTTGCCGGGTGGGCGGCGCGGACGTTGTCCCTGTTGCCGACTCCCTGGGTTATTTCAGGTGGTCGCAGGGAAAGCCGTGCTTTCAATCCGTTTGACCGTGCCAAACCTTATTCTGGGCTGGCAGTGGCACGGCCATGCAGATCAATGTTCAAAACGCTCCTACCGCGCGGACTCCTAGGTGGTAACATTGCAGCCCATGTGAGGCATTTGGCCAGCAGTGGAAAATAAATCTGTCCCGGATTCCGGACCCCGACCGTCCACTGTCTTTGGCTGTTAATAGAGGGCGCAAGGTAGACTTGGACATGGCGTACCATTCTCTGTTGGTTGTGATCGCCGTGGTAATCAACCAATAGGATACGCTATCTCTTC
>Ga0307932_1000096_pt1 | contig 31986 bp, 30 predicted proteins | sample OrgLakmetageno48_FD_201843 | JGI IMG/M metagenome (GOLD analysis project Ga0307932, IMG submission 201843) | Saline water microbial communities from Organic Lake, Antarctica - #48 | ecosystem: Environmental > Aquatic > Non-marine Saline and Alkaline > Saline | place: Antarctica: Organic Lake...
TAAGAAAGCAGCAAAAGAAGAGAAGAAAGCCGAAAAATCTAGGTCAAGTGACATAAGAAAAGACCCAACTAAGACTAGGTATAGCTCGCCGGCAAAAAAACTTACTGATGCTGAGCTTACAGAGCGCATTAAGCGTATGGAAACAGAAAAGAAATACGCTGAGCTTAATTCTAGGACAGTTGGCAAAGGCGAACAGATGGCTGTTCAAGTCATGACGAGCGTTGGTACTGCTACGGCCACTAAGGTTGGAAATGGCGCAGTGCAATACGCAATTCGTCAAAAGCTTGCTAAGAAAATGAACCCGGAAGCTGCGCGTCAGATTGTTCCGCCGCCGAAAAAGGGTTAATGAAAGGGGGTAGAGATGGGTTTGTCTAACACTGCTACTCCAAGGTATTACGCAGAGTTTAGAGACCAAGTCCTTCGAGGCGAGATCCCAGTTAATCGTGAAATTTCAATGGAAATGAATCGGATTGATGAACTCATCTCTAACCCCAACATTTACCACGATGATAACGCGGTAAAAGGCTTTGTAAAGTACTGTGAAAAAGAACTGACCCTAACTGACGGGTCAGATCTGCATTTGTTACCCTCGTTCAAACTTTGGGCCGAACAATTGTTTGGTTGGTTTTACTTTGTCGAGCGGGAAGTGTATCGTCCTGGAAAAAACGGGCAAGAAGGCGAATACGTTACTAAAGAGATTAAGAAGCGATTAATCACAAAGCAGTATTTGATTGTTGCTCGAGGTTCAGCCAAATCAATGTACGCTATGTGTGTGCAAGCTTACTTTCTTAACGTGGACACTTCTACTACACACCAGATTGCTACTGCTCCGACAATGAAGCAGGCTGAAGAAGTAATGTCGCCGTTTAGAACGGCCATCACTAGGTCAAGAGGCCCACTATTCAAGTTTCTTACCGAAGGGTCAATTCTTAACACTAGCGGCTCAAAGGCGTTTAGGGTTAAATTGGCATCTACTAAAAAAGGTATCGAAAACTTTCTTACTGGTTCTTTGCTCGAAGTTCGGCCTATGTCGGTTAACAAACTTCAGGGTCTTCGCCCTAAGTTGTCAACGATCGACGAATGGTTGTCTGGCGATATTCGGGAAGACGTTATTGGTGCTATTGAGCAGGGTGCGTCTAAGCTAGACGACTACTTGATTTTAGCCATCAGCTCAGAAGGAACTGTTCGTAACGGTTCTGGCGACACCATGAAGTTAGAGTTGGCGACAATTCTAAAAGGCGAATACCAAGCGCCTCACATCTCAATCTGGCATTACAAACTTGATGATGTCGAAGAAGTCAACCAGCCAGAGATGTGGATCAAGGCAAACCCGAACTTAGGTATGACGGTTACCTACGAAGTTTATCAACTTGATGTTGAGCGAGCAGAAAAAGCTCCAGCTTCAAGGAACGACATTCTTGCTAAACGTTTTGGTATTCCAATGGAAGGTCTTACGTACTTCTTTACCTATGAAGAAACTTTAGCGCACCGACCAAGAGATTTCTGGGGCGTTCCTTGCGCTCTTGGTGCAGACCTTTCTCAAGGCGACGACTTCTGTGCGTTTACGTTCATGTTTCCTCTTAGAAACGGATCGTTTGGCGTAAAGACCAGAAGTTACATCACTTCGAGAACGCTCATGAAACTTCCTGGAGCTATGCGACTCAAATACGACGAGTTCATTGCCGAAGGGAGTCTTCACATTCTTGAAGGTACTGTTCTTGACATGATGGAAGTCTACGAAGACTTAGACGAATACATTCTAGAGCAAGAGATCGACGTTAGATGCTTTGGCTTTGACCCTTATAACGCAAAAGAGTTTGTTGGGCGATGGGAAGCAGAAAACGGGCCTTTTGGAATTGAGAAAGTCATTCAGGGAGCAAAGACTGAGTCGGTGCCTTTAGGTGAGCTAAAGATCTTGAGTGAAGAGCGAAAACTCATATTTGACCAAGAACTAATGACGTTTGCTATGGGAAATGCCGTTACTTTAGAAGACACTAACGGTAACCGAAAGCTTCTTAAAAAGCGTGCAGAAGACAAAATTGATAACGTGTCCGCCATGATGGACGCTTATGTTGCCTATAAGGCTAACAAGGAGGCTTTTGAATGATTCCTAAAAACAGCAACCACTTCGAGGGGGGTGATTACATTGGCAATTACTAATCAAGTAAAAAAAGCTTGGAACGCGTTTAGATCTTACGACGAAAAGCCGTTTCAGGAAGTTTATGCCCCCACTGTTGGTGTAGGTAGTTCAATTAACCTACATCGAGAGCGAACTCGGTTCTATAACGACAAGTCTATTGTTTCAGCGATCTTCACTAGACTTAGTATTGACGTTGCGGGAATTGATATTCGGCACGTTAAACTGGACAGCCAAGGGCGCTTTCTCAAAGAAGTTGATAGCGCGTTAAACCAATGTTTGACTCTTGAGCCTAATATTGACCAAGGTCCTCGGTCTTTTAGACAAGATATTGCGATGACTTTGTTTGACGAAGGCGTAGCTGCTCTCGTTCCAATTGATACAAATGCCGATCCTTCAACAAACGGACGATTTGACATTTACAACATTCGTGTAGGAACCATCGAAGAGTTCTACCCAAAGCACGTAAAAGTGAACGTTTATAACGAAGCTAAGGGCGTAAGAGAGACAATTCTCTTAGAAAAGCGCTTTGTAACTATCGTTGAAAACCCGCTATATTCTGTAATGAACGAGCCAAACTCGACTTTGCAGAGGCTAATTCGAAAACTTCAATTACTTGACGTAGTTGACGAACAATCTGGATCTGGGAAACTAGACCTGATTATTCAGCTTCCATATGTCATTAAATCTGAAGCTCGAAAGCAGCAAGCGGAAAACCGAAGAAAAGACATCGAGTTTCAACTTAAAGGTAGTCAGTACGGTATTGCTTATACTGATGGCACGGAAAAGATCACTCAGCTTAACCGCCCAGCAGAGAACAACCTGCTTGGCCAGGTAGAGTATCTTACTAAAATGCTTTACAATCAGCTAGGCCTTACTGAAGAAGTGTTTACTGGCACAGCCGATGAGAAAGCCATGATCAATTACACCAACCGAACGTTGGAACCAATCCTTGACGCAATTGTCCAAGGTATGCAACGAACGTTCCTTGGGGTTCTTGGCACTCGACGAAACGAAAGGATTAAATACTTTCAGGACCCGTTCAAACTGGTACCTCTTTCTGAAATCTCTGATATTGCTGATCGGTTCTCTAGGAACGAGATCTTCTCGGCAAACGAGATCCGAGGCTTTATGGGCTTTGCTCCTTCCGTCGATCCTAAAGCAGATGAGCTAAACAACAGCAACATGCCACAACCTCCTGCCGCACCACAAGGTCCTTCGTTTGAAGACATGGACAATGTGATGAAGGAAGTGTTTGCTGGACTTGAAAAAGACATTGATGGTTTAGCAAAGGGCATGATTGACGACGAAGACGATGAAGAGGAAGAAGAGGAAGAAGAGGAAGACGATGCTGAAGACTGAGGTTGACGGCGAAGCTTGGATTAGTTCTTTCTTAGAAGATGCGGGTAGTTTAAACCATAAAAAATCTTACTATGATCCAGTAAAGGCACGAGAGTACTATCTTCGTACTCGAGAACTCAAAGGTCGTAGAAGCGTCACAAAGCTCAAACCTGAAACTCGAAAGGGTGCTGGTAAATCTGAGCGAGAAGCTAACAAAGCTGTTTATGACGCTAAAAAAGAACGATGGGCTTACACTAAGAACGAAATCAAGACTGAGCGAAAAGACGTTCTTGACAAAGAGAGAGAAGTCAAGAAAGAAAACATCGCCGCTCTTAGAGAAACCGCATCGAAGCAACGAGAAGTAATTCGAGAAAAGCTTAGGGGTATTCTTAAAGGTCTTACGGAACAAAGCAAAGTTAAGACCGGCGCAGTACGAGAAGTTAAAAGTAAAGCCCTAGAAGCTCTCAGCGAAGAGCGCAAATCAGATCTTTCTGCTATTAGCGAAACTACCAAAGCGCAGATCTCTAGACTCAGCGAGCAAAGAAAGGCCAAGCTAGAAAAGATTACCGCCGATACTAAGCGGGATCGAGAAGCAGTACCCAAGATCCCGAGAGGCGTTAGCTCAGCGCGACGAGCAGTCCTTCAAGAGAAGCGCAGCAAAGAGCTTGACAAGATCCGGGGCACCTCTGCCTCTGCTAAAGAAGGTGTTCGCGCCGCCAACAAGGCTGCTAAAGACTCCATCAGAGAATCGGCCAAAGCTGAAAAAACTGAGGTCCGAGAAGAGATCAACTCAGAGAAAGACGATGTTCGTGAAGGGGCCAAAGCAAAGTCTACTAAGATTCGAGCAGGAATCAAGGTAAACAAGACTTCTGAAAGAGACTCTTCTAAAGCAACCCGAGAAAAACTTAGTGCTGATCTAAAGGTTAGCATTGGGAAAGCTCGAGATGTTTATGAAAAGAAGAAAGAAGAAGTCAAAGCTAAGTACGAACAGATTTATCAGCAAGAGTTTGATGCAATTGCAAACAGTTGAACGGTTTAAAAGCCACTGAAAGGTAACAATTAAAATGGAAGCAGATTTTAGCGGCTACGCAACTAAAGCGGGCCTAAAGTGTTCTGATGGTCGAACCATCATGGCACATGCATTTCAAAAGCAGGACAAGACTCGAGTGCCACTCGTTTGGCAACACGGTCACTCAGACGTTAAGAACGTTCTGGGTCATGCTATCTTAGAAAATCGAGATGACGGGGTTTACGCCTACGGATTCTTTAACCAGTCCCCCGAAGCAGTTCATGCAGCGGGGCTTCTTAAGAACAACGACATTAACATGATGTCGATTTGGGCTAACCAGCTTATTGAGCGTTCGGGTAACGTCATTCATGGCGTCATTCGTGAAGTTAGTCTTGTTCTTTCCGGCGCTAACCCAGGAGCGTTGATTGAAAGTGTTACCATTCGTCATGCAGACGGAAGTGACTCGGAGATGGAAGATGAGGCCATTATCTACACCGGCCTCGAGATCGTTCACTCTGACATTGACGTTGTTGATGAAGAAGCTGACGACGATTCTGACGATATCGAAGAAGGAGACGAAAGCGACGAAGAAGATCTTGAACACGCCGCTGACGACACCGTCCAAGACATTTATGAGTCAATGAATGACGATCAGAGGAAAGTCGTTCACTTCATGATTGGCCAGCTCCTCGAGGATTCCAAAGAAGAGGAATCTGATGACGATGAGCTTCAACAAGATAATATTACCGAAGACGAAGACCCAGAAGACCCAGAAGACACCGCCAAACATGGCAACACCGATAACGATCCGGAAGGAAGCACTATGAACGTTTTTGAGAAGACCAACGGAGAAGCGGCCAAAGACACGCTCTCGCACGACCAGCTCAACGAGATCATTGGGATGGCAAAAAGCTCGGGCTCGCTGAAGTCCGCTATGGATGACTTTGCGCTCGCGCACAACATTGAGAACATCCAAGTTATGTTCCCTGATGCGCAGGCCGTTTCCGCACAGCCGGAGTGGGTCAAGCGTCGCACCGAGTGGGTTGATCAGCTGCTCATGGCCACCAAGAAGAGCCCGTTCAGCCGCATTAAGTCGCTGTCTGCAGACATCACCGAAGCCGATGCCCGTGCAAGGGGTTACATCACTTCTACGCTTAAGAAGGAAGAGTTCTTCAGCGTTTCTCGTCGTATCACTACCCCCACGACGATTTACAAGAAGCAGAAGCTCGAGCGTGATGACATGATTGACATCACCGAGTACAATGTCGTTGCTTGGCTCAAGGCCGAAATGCGTCTGATGCTTGACGAGGAAATCGCTCGTGCGGTCCTTCTCGGTGACGGACGTGATGTCTCCAGCGAAGACAAGATCAACGAGGGCAACGTTCGCCCGATCGCAACCGACAACGAACTGTACACCACGCTCGTCAACGTGAACATCTCGGATGCCGACTCGTCCGCTGACGAGGTTATCGACGCAGTGATCATGAACCGTAGCAAGTACAAGGGTACCGGTCAGCCGGTGTTCTTCACGACTGAGACGCAGATCGCAAAGTTCTTGATGATCAAGGACACGCAGAAGCGTCGCATCTACGCCAACATTGGCGAGGTTGCTCAGGTCATGCGCGTTGCTGCTATCGTTCCTGTTGAAGTCATGGAAGAGTACCCCAACTTTGTCGGCATCATCGTCAACCCGACTGACTACACCATTGGTGCAGACAAGGGTGGCGAGGTCACGATGTTCGACGACTTCGACATTGACTACAACCAGATGAAGTACCTCATCGAGACCCGTCTCTGTGGCGCACTTACCAAGCCCAAGTCGGCCATGGTTATCAAGTCCGTCGATGCTGGCGATGTTCTGGTTGTTCCGGCTAGCCCGCTCTTCGACGCTCAGACTGGCGAACTCACCATCGTTAACACTACCGGTGTTACCTACCGTGATGCAGAAGACAACGTTCTTACTGCTGCTGGCTCGCCTTACACGGTGGCTTCCGGTGACACGATGCTTGTCTTCGCAACGGCTGGCGCTGGTTACTACATCGGCAACAGCGATAACGATGATTGGGCATTCACCGCCGACTGATATTACTAAGGAGTTGCAATGGCTAAATTTTATGGACCGATTGGATATGGCGATTCTGCGGAATCACCCCCAAACTCCGGAATTTGGAAAGATGTCATCACCGAAGTTTACTATTACGGTGACGTAATAAGAAACACAACTAAGTTGCAAGGAGATGACACACTCAACTCTGACATCACAATCGGCAACTCGATTAGTGTTTTAGCAGATGAGTATGCCAACGCGCACTTCTTTAATATCAAGTATGTAGGTTGGTCGGGGGCTTTGTGGAACGTTACAAACGTTGAAGTGCAAAGCCCCCGGCTTATCCTCCGATTAGGGAGTGTTTACAGTGGCCCCACGCCTTGATTTACAAGCGCTCCTAGTTAGCATCTTAGGTACTGGGAATGTATATTTTCAGCCTCCGCCTTCTATTGACATGAGATACCCGTGCATTGTCTACAATAGGGACAATGACAAAGTAGATCACGCAGACAATAAGCCTTATAGCCGAAAGATTCGGTATCAGGTTACAGTTATAGACCCTAACCCAGATAGCGATCTACCGGCCAAGATTGCAGCGTTACCTTTGTGTGCGTTTGACCGATCTTATACGGCTGAAAACTTAAATCACGACAGTTACAAACTTTTCTTCTAGAAGGAGAATAAAATGACAGAACTCATTTGGGACCAGGTCGGCACCCGTTTCTACGAAACTGGCGTTGATCATGGCGTCCTCTACCTCCCTAACGCGCAGGGTATTTACAACAATGGCGTGGCCTGGAATGGTCTCACCAGCGTTTCTGAGTCGCCTAGCGGTGCAGAGCCCAGCGCAATGTACGCTGACAACATCAAATACCTCAACATTTACTCGGTTGAGGAATTTGGCGCAACAATTGAAGCTTACACCTACCCAGACGAGTTTGCTCAGTTTGACGGTCTTGGCGTTCCGGTTGCGGGTGTTACCGTTGGTCAGCAGGCCCGTCGTAGCTTTGGCTTGTCTTACCGGACCCGTCTTGGTAACGATCTTCAGGGCGATGACTTTGGTTACAAGCTTCACCTTATCTACGGCTGCACAGCTAGCCCGTCCGAGAAGGCTTACGCTACGATCAATGACTCGCCTGAGGCAATCACATTCAGCTGGGAAATCTCGACCAGCCCTGTTGCTGTTGCAGGAAGCCGTCCTACGGCAATCCTGACGGTGGATTCGACCAAGGTTGATCCTTCAAACCTGACCGCCCTTGAGAACCTTCTCTATGGAACCGTTGGCACTGATCCGTCGCTTCCTCTCCCGGATGCGGTGGTCACTATGTTCTCTGGCGCTCTTACTTTGGCAACACCTGCGTCGCCGACGTTCGATCAGGGTACGAACACGATTACCATTCCTACGGTTACCGGAATCACCTACCGCATCGACGGTGTGGAAGTTACGGGTACCGTGGTTATCACAGAAGACACGGTTGTCACGGCTACGGCCGACGACGGCTACGTCCTTCCTGCAGTCACCGACGACGATTGGTTCTTCACCTACGTCTGAGTTGACTCAAATTAGTTTAGGAGCCGGAAGCTGGCTCAGAAATGTCTCAGCTTCCGGCTCCTTTGCTGGTTTCACTTTATATCGTATGGAGTCCAATCATGGCACAGCTAGTACCGTTTCACATCACAGCAGGACTTCCGTTTGAGCGGACGATTACTGTCACTCTTCCTAATGGTAGAACTTGGTGGACGTTAGAGTCGCAGTTCGAAGTTCTTGGTCAGATCAGGTCTGGACCTAACGTCTCTGCAAACTTACTACTTGACTTGCACAATTCGCTCACCGCAACCTTTGACGGGGTTGACGAAGTAGTTGTTGAGTTAGTTCTTCCTGGCTCAGAAACAAGAAAAATTACGCAAGCAGGCCATTACGACATCATCATTTCAGACACCTTTACTGATGATGAGCGAGCGTTTGTTTTAACGCAAGGGCCAGTTCACTGGCAGCCGCTAGTTACAGCTTCAACGTATAGTGTATTGTAATTATGACTCAATATTTTGTTACTTCAATCGTAACAGAACCAACGCCTGAAGTTTTAGAGGTTGTTGTAACTAATCCGCAAGTGCTAACTCCACCGTTATCGGTGGTTGTGACCGAGCCTCCCGAAATCACCCTAACCGTGACAGTGACCACTCCCTAGGAGACCCAATGCCCAAACCCCAACGTCTTACTAGGCCTAACCCTACAACATTGTCCGACGTCAGAACTAACACCCAAATCCTTCTCAACAACTTTACTAAATCAAAAGGAACAGAAGAAGCCACTCCGTCTAAAGACGACATTCTAAAAGAGCGATCCCAATGGTTTAACAAAGGGATGACTATGTTAAAGACCGACCACAGACTCCGTCGGGTAGCTTTTGACAAGGCTGCTGAAGACGCCAAGAAATTAGCAAGAGTAGAGCTAGACAAAGAACTTTTGCAAGAAATGGCAGCTTACAAAGCGAACTTTGATGAAGCTTGGCCTTTAGATTTAGGTTGACAGAACAAGGAGACTAATGCTTAAACTTATTATCTCTGGAGAAGAACACTTCAACGATGATACTGAAGAATTCCTAACTGTTGGAGACATAGAACTAGAGCTAGAGCACTCTCTTCTTTCAATATCAAAATGGGAGTCAAAAACGGAAAAGTGCTTTCTTGGCGACGAACCTCAAACTAATGAAGAATTGCTTTTTTACTTTGAGTGCATGATTTTAACCCCAGGAGATCACACAAACACTATTTCTATGATGTCCGAGGCAAACATCCTTGAGATTAATGACTATGTTAACTCCAAACAAACCGCTACTACGTTTGGAGAGATGCCAGAACGTCGAGGACGAGAAGAAACAATCAGCGCAGAGTTAATTTACTACTGGATGGTTGCTTTCACTATTCCCTTTGAGTGTGAATCTTGGCATTTAAATCGACTGTTTGCATTGATTCGAATTTGTAACATAAAGAACGCTAAACCTAAGAAAATGTCTCGACATGAGGTGGCGTCAAGGAACAGAGACATCAACGCTCAGCGAAAAGCGCAAATGAACACTAGCGGTTAAGAGAGGAGGGACTATGACTAGAATTGTTTGGGATCGAGTTGGAGACAGAGTTTATGAAGGCGGAATTTCCAAAGGAGTTTTGCACTTAACCAATGGTGAAAGTGTTCCTTGGAATGGTCTTAAAAGTGTAAGTCAGAAAGTTAATAACACTACTAAACCAATTTACTTTGATGGAGTTAGAGTCAATAACTACGTTGACCTAGGGGACTTCTCAGGAACTATCACTGCAATAACTTACCCAGAAGAAATGAGTGCAGTAGAGGGCTTAGCCTCATTTAGTCGTGGATCATACGTTGGAAACCAGCAACCTGAATTGTTTAACCTTTCGTACGTTACTAATGTGGGTACCGACTTAACCGCAGACAAAGGGTATAAAATTCATTTACTCTATAATCTTACGGCAATTCCCTCGGATAAATCTTATGCGTCGTTTGATTCTTCGTTTAAAACTACGGACTTTACCTGGGAAGTTCACGCAGTTCCTGAAGAAGTAGCCGGATTTAGGCCAACCGCAGAATTTGTATTTGACAGCAGAAAAGTTACTGCCGAATTTTTAGGAATTTTGGAAGATTTAATTTACGGGACCGATTTAAAACGACCCAACTTTCCTACAGTAAACGAATTAACCGATCTAATCCTGCAATACTTCATACTTGAGATTATAGATAACGGTAACGGAACATGGACCGCCACTACATCATTTGACGATCTCATTATTATGGAATCGCTTACCGAGTTTACCATTCAAGACATTGAAGCAACATATTTGTCAGACACTCTTTATGAAGTGTCTAGCAACCGATAAAGGAGGCCGTTATGGCAACAATTACTGGCTACACAGCAGCAAGAATGCAAGACATTGAAGATTCGTCCATTGTAGGCGGAACAATTGTAGGAGACAACTTAATTTTAGATCGCTTTGACGGGGGAACTGTAGACGCGGGAGAAGTAAGAGGACCCGTCGGAGAAGTAGGTCCTCCAGCAGACTTAGGTGGAATGCGTTTCCGTGGATACGGAGCAGCCGACCCAGTGACCGACTTGCAGGTTGGCGACGTGTTCTTCTTGGAGGCGTAATGGCTGACGCACTCCTAGCAATCGCTCACTTCGATTCGCCGAGCGTCACTGTCTACGAGCAGACCGGCACCACGTTCACCAAGTTGGCGAACCCTGCCGCCCTGCCGTCCAATACCGGATACGGCGCTTCGTGGGATCCATCTGGCACCTATCTGGCAATCGCGCACAGAAGTTCTCCGTATGTCACGATCTACGAACGTTCAGGCTCGACGCTCACCAAGTTGGCTGACCCTGCCTCGCGTCCACCCGATGACGGCCGGAGCGCTTCGTGGGATCCATCTGGCACCTATCTGGCAATCGCGCACAGAAGTTCTCCGTATGTCACGATCTACGAACGTTCAGGCTCGACGTTCACGAAGCTCGCGAACCCTGCCACGCTTCCACCCGATGACGGCAATGGCGCTGCATGGGATTCATCTGGCACCTATCTGGCAATCGCGCATGATTCGTTTCCGTATGTCACGATCTACGAACGTTCAGGCTCGACGTTCACGAAGCTCGCGAACCCTGCCTCGCTTCCACCCAATACCGGCAACGGCGCTGCATGGGATCCATCTGGCACCTATCTGGCAATCGCGCACAGAAGTTCTCCGTATGTCACGATCTACGAACGTTCAGGCTCGACGTTCACGAAGCTCGCGAACCCTGCCTCGCTTCCACCCAATACCGGCAACGGCGCTGCATGGGATCCATCTGGCACCTATCTGGCAATCGCCCACCAGATCGCTCCGCGCGTCACTGTCTACGAGCAGACCGGCACCACGTTCACCAAGTTGGCTGACCCTGCCTCGCTTCCACCCGGTACCGGACACGGCGCTGCATGGGATCCATCTGGCACCTACCTGGCGATTGCTCATATCGGGTCTCCGTATGTCACGATCTACGAACGTTCAGGTACCACGCTCACCAAGCTGGCTAACCCTGCTGCACTTCCACCCGGTACTGGTTATGGCGCTGCGTGGATATCACTCAACACGGCACCGAACGCACCGACCGGCCTGTCACCTGACGGTGCCACGATCAACAAAAACATCACGCAACGGTTCTCGTGGACGTTCGACGACCCCGATGCCGGTGACGCACAATCTGCGTACGATCTGCGGTATCGGGAGGTTGGCGATGTCACATGGATCGATGTATCTGGTGGCGCGACCGAGTTCCACGACTTCGCGGGCGGCACGTTCACTGCTGGTGATTGGGAGTGGCAGGTTCGCACCACAGACAACGGCGGTGAGGTCGGCCCGTATTCTGCGGTCGAGGCGTACACGGTGGGCGCTCCTATCCGCATCTACAACGGGACCGCTTGGGACGACTACCTCGTGCGGATCTGGGACGGGGCGCAGTGGGTCGAGTACCAGACTCGTATCTACAACGGCACCGCATGGGTGAACTACTAATGAAGATGCTAAGCTCGTTCTTGCCGCTAAGCTTTCTACTGATGGCGTGACTTTTACTGATTATAACATGAAAATTTATAATGGTACAGAATTCTTAGATTATGAAACTTTAATCTGGGACGGCACTCAGTGGGTCGACTATTAAAAAGGAATTAACATGTTCAGTCTCAACGACTCTGGATCGTACAAAAACCTCGAAAAGTTTTTGAAGAGCTTTGACAAGGTCGATTTTATCAGCGACCTAAAGAGATATGGACAAATGGGGGTAGACGCTTTGGCCAGCGCTACTCCTACCGAAAGCGGCGTGACTTCTAGCTCCTGGGGTTACAACGTCAAAGGAGAACGCAACATGGCCCGCATTGAATGGTTTAATACTAATGTTCAGAGCGGCTCCAATATTGCTATATTGCTGCAGTACGGACACGGCACTCGCACAGGTGGGTACGTGCAAGGACAAGACTACATTAATCCGGCAATTAAGCCTATATTTGACAAGATCGCAGAAGACCTCTGGAAGCAGGTGAAGAATGGCTAGTGTAGAGAATCGCGTAGTATCAATTGGTTTCAATAACAAAGCCTTTGGCTCAAAAGTTGGAGAAACCTTAAGTACTCTTGATAAGCTGAAAGCAAAGCTTGAATTCAAGAGCGCGGGGAAAGATACGGCCAAAGGTCTTAGCCCTTCTCTTAGCGTCTTAGATAAACTGAAGAATAAGCTCCGCCTCAAGGGCGGGACAAAGGGTTTAGAAGACGTTGCTTCAGCGTCGACTAAATTCAAGCTTACTGGCGTAGATAAAGCTACTGAAGGCATCAGTAAAAAGTTTATTGCTATGTCGGCAATCGCTATTACAGCGTTGTCTAACATAACAACTAAAGCTCTTGGTATGGCCACAGATCTGGCAAAGACGTTTACCGTCACGCCAATCTCAGAAGGCTTTACCGAATACGAACTCAAGATGGGCGCAATTCAGACCATCATGGCGGGTTCGGGCGAAAGCCTGCAGGTAGTCAATGGATATTTGGAAGAGCTGAACAAGTACTCTGACGATACCATTTACTCGTTTGCCGACATGACCCAGAACATCGGTAAGTTCACTAACGCCGGTGTTGGTCTTGGAGACTCGGTTAACGCAATTAAGGGTGTGGCCAACGTTGCTGCACTCTCAGGTTCAAACGCTCAGCAGGCGTCTGCCGCTATGTACAACTTCGCTCAGGCGTTGTCTTCTGGTTCGGTTAAGCTTATTGACTGGAAGTCAATTGAGAACGCAGGTCTTGCTACCAAAGGGTTCAAGACTGAAATCCTGGACACTGCCGTTGCTGTTGGCACAATAACCAAGAATCTTGATGGCACCTACCAAACAATTGCAGGTAGCCCAATCTCTGCAACTAAAGGCTTCAACGAAGCACTTCAGCAACAGTTCCTTACAACTGACGTATTGGTGGGGACGCTTAACCGATACGCGGACGAAACTACTGAGATTGGTGCAGCTGCAACAGCCGCAGCCTCCGACGTTAAGACGTTCAGCCAACTCATGGACACGCTCAAGGAAGCAGCAGCTTCTGGTTGGGCATATTCCTTTGAGTTAGCAATTGGTGACTTCAACGAAGCAAAGAAGCTCTTTACAGAATTAAGCGATGCTTTCGGTGGAGCTATTGGCGCATCGGCAGAAGCTCGTAACGCTATATTGATGGACTGGAAAAAACTTGGCGGTCGAACCGTCTTGCTGACTGGTCTTCGCAACGTAATGCAGACTATTAGTAAGGTTCTTGGAACAGTAAAAGAAGCTTTCCGAGAAGTATTCCCGCGCAAAACTGGGCAGGATCTTTTAAATCTTTCATTGGGGTTCCGAGCCTTCTCTCGCATATTAAGAACCTTTGTTGATAACAATCTTGGTAACATTAAAAACATCTTCTTAGGTATATTTAGTGTCTTTGGCATTGGCGTTGAAATTGTAAAAGGCGTATTCAGCGTCTTTAAGGCGCTGTTTAGCATATTTGCCGGACCTAGTTCTGGGGCCATACTCAGTACTGCTGGAGCGTTTGGCGCATTCCTTAACAAAATCCGAGAGTTCTTGGTTGATGGTGGCGTAATCAGTGGCATATTTGGCGCAATCACTGGAGCTATAGAGAAGGTTGGCGTTGCGTTCAGGTCGATTCTGGGTGCTTTGGCGCCAGCTAAAGAAGCTATATTTGGCATCTTTGACGGTCTAGACTTCAGCGGCGTAAGCGGTGCCTTAGGCAACCTTAAGGATACTTTCCTTGGGTTGTTTGGGTCGATTGACTTCGGTAATGTCACTGCACCCTTCTCAAAGTTCTCTAAAACTGTCATTGAGTTTGTTCAGAAAATCAATCTGCAAAAAGCAATCAACGCGTTCGAAAACTTTATTAAAAAAGTCGAAACGTTCGTCAAGAAGATTGACCTTCGACCTGCGCTTGACAGCATCAACAACTTTGCGTTAAAAGTTAAAGCCTTTATTAAGGGTATAAACTTTGACCCAATTACCGAAGCAATCACTAGATTCTTCAACAAAGTTAAGACGTTTGTTAAGGGTATTGACTTTGGACCTGCTATTGAAAAAGTTAAGGATTTCTTCCGAGAGGTAAAGGCATTCTTTGCGGGCATTGATTTCCAACCCGCTTTAGATAAGTTCACCGCAGTCACTGACAAGATCAAATCGTTCTTTGCAGACATTGATTTCAGTGCGCCAAAACAGGCTTTGCTGGACTTTAAAGACGGCTTCCTGGCCATGTTCGGCCAAGGTGGCGGTGATGGAGATCCTACCCAAAAAGGCAAAGACATCCAACAGGTGGTTGGAGACGTTGGCGAATCCGCCGACAAAGCCGGAGAAGCATTTGATAAGTTCAAGGGCGTTCTAAGATCAATAGCGGACGCCTTTGGATTGCTTGGAACTGGCATTAAAACTGTCATGAAGCCAATCACAGATGCGTTTGCTTCTGTTGCTGGTGACGCTGAAGATGCGTTTAGCTTTAAAAAACTTGGAGCGATTGTTGGTGGCGGTGCTCTTGTAGGCATTGCTGGAACAATCATTGCTTTGATCAATCAAATCAAGAACGTCTTCAAGGGCGGCGCCGACATAATGGACGGAATTGCAGACAACTTAGATTCTGTCAGTGGCGCTATCGACTCATTCTCTTTGAGCATTAAAGCTGACGCCTTGTTCACTGCGTCTAAGGCTATTGGCGTTCTTGCCCTTTCATTGATTCTACTTTCCTTTGCTGACACTGGTAAAGCCGCACTTGATATGGGGGTTTTAGCTGGTGGGCTAGCTGCGCTTGTCTTGGCCATGCAAGGTCTTGAAAAGATTGCTAACGGTCCAGCTTCTGCCATAAAAATTGCAGCATTAAGTGGCGTTATTATAGCTTTAGCAGTTGCAGTAGGCATTCTTGCTGTTGCAGCCCGACTCATGGAAGGCACCAATTGGGAAGAAATGGCCGGAGGCCTAGGTTCTGTTGTTGGTCTGCTGCTTGCTATGGGTGGCGCAATTAGGTTGATGGGTGATCCTGGTCAAATGGCTAGTGCCGGCCTAGGTATTCTATTGATTTCGGCGGGTATGATTCCGCTGGCGTTTGCTATAGAAAAACTAGGCAACATACATTGGCCTGAATTACTTCAGGGAATGGGCGCGTTTGCCGGGCTTCTTACTGGTTTGGTTGTAGCCGTAAATCTTATTCCTTGGAAAACTACTGCTAAAACTGGTGCGGCAATATTGCTCATATCTGTCGGTATGATGTTCATGGCTAAAGCAGTAGAAAACATGGGTGCGCTCAAAGGGGGCGATATTGCCAAGGGCGTAGCTGGCCTTGCCGGCACACTTATTGCGCTTGGTATAGCTATGCGTATAGCAGGAGACAAAAAGAGCATTGCCGGTGCAGTAAGTATAGGCCTTTCGGTCTTTGCTCTAAACAAACTAGCTGAAGTTATTGAGCGATTTGGTACCATAGATACAGACGTACTTAAAAAGGGTATGATTGCTGTTGGTCTAGGCTTAGTTGGTTTAGCAGTAGGTCTATATTTGATGTCTGGAACTATTCTTGCTGCCGCAGCGTTAATGTTAGCAGCACAAGCAATAACCGTATTGGCTGGAGCTGTTGAAAAACTCGGTAGCTTGCCGATACAGGTCTTGTTGATTGGCTTTGCCGGACTTTCAGTATTGATGCTCTCTATGGCAGCCGCAACCTTGGTATTTGCCGCAGCAGCTTTTGTGCTTGCTCCGATCGTCCCCTTAATGTTGGCATTTGGTGGGGCTATATTCCTCCTTGGTGCTGGTGCCGCTTTGTTTGGCGCTGGTGCATTACTGTTTGCGATTGCTTTAACCAAGGTAGTTGCAGCGGGTAAAGAAGGAATGGCGGTCCTAGTTCAGGTCATCGACGTTATAATTCAAAAACTACCAGCCCTAGCCGTGGCTCTTGGTTCTGCACTAGGCATGTTTATATTCGCTATTCTATCGCAGACACCTCAGTTTGTACAACTCATAGCAAGCATAATCACTCAAGTAATGGACGTTATAGTCGAAAACATCCCTAAGGTGATTTCGGTTATTGGCACCCTGCTTGATGCTCTACTTGACTTCTTGGTTAATCGTTTACCCGACTTCATTCTTGTTGGTATTCAGATCATATTCAATTTGTTGACTGGACTTGCCGAAAACATTAAAGAGTTTACACTTCTTGGGCTTGAGATTCTGCTTCAATTCATTGAGGCGATCAAGAGTAAAGTGCCAGAGCTTGTTGTTGCCGCAGTAGATTTAATGATTGAATTCATTGGGGCGCTTGAGAGCAAAATACCTGACCTTGTAACCGCCACTATTAGCTTGATGGTGACATTCATTGACGAGGTGCGCAAGAAGTTTGGCGATGTTGTTAATGCCGGAATTGATTTGCTCATTGAGCTTATTAATGGCATTAAAGAACGTATTGGCGACATTGGACAAGCAGGCATTGATTTGGTCAAAGCGTTCCTTGAAAAAGTCGGCGGTATGGTGTTGGCCATTCTTCTTGCTGGTCGAAAAGTTCTTGAGCAATTAATTGAAGGCATTTTCGAAAATGCCAGCGACCTGGTTGAAACAGGTAAAGACGCAATACTCGAATTTATCAAGGGCGTAACATCTAGTACAGTAGAGCTTGTTGACTCAGGCTTCAAGTTAATGATCGCGTTTATTAACGGGCTTGCTCGTGCAATTGATACTAACCAAGAACCTTTGCGTGAAGCAATACTTAATCTTGCCCTTGCATTAATTGATGGGCTTACTCTTGGTCTTGCCGACAATGCATACAAAGCGTACAACAAAGCAGATGAGATTGCTCGAACGTTGCTGTCTAAATTGGCTAAGCCTTGGGAAATTTTCTCACCGTCTAAAGCTACTGGACGAATGGGTAAGAACCTGATGCTTGGCGTTGCTGTTGGCATGGACAAAAACAAGAGTACGGCCACGAAGTCAGCAGAAAGAGCTGGTGTTGATATTCTTGGCGGACTCAATAAAGGCTTGGCAAAGAAAGAAGTCCTTGACACGGATAGACTTATAGGTAATATTGCTGACCAGATGCGTGTTGGAGGCCAAGGCAACCGGAAAGTCTTGGCTGTCTCTGGTCTTCTTGACACGGACTTCCGTCCAGTAATCAGACCAACGGTAGATTTGACGGACGTAGCCTTAGGTGCAAAGAAGACTTCTGATCTGTTTAGTGCAGGAACTTCAACCCGCCTTGACACGGATAGACTTATAGACTCAGCGAGGATTATCTCTGATTCAACTAATGCGCAAAGAGAACAGGGCTTTGCTGATGCTGAAGCGCCGACGTCTTCTCAGATTACTTTTGAACAGACTATCAATGCGCCAAGGTGCTTGAGCACCAATGATATTTACCGGGCAACACGTGGTCAAATTACATTAGCTAAAAATGAACTTCAACTTATGAGTGGAATAGGATTGTAATGAAAGTAACTAACGTAGATCTATATTCCAATAATACTAACGTTGCAAACTTCAGTTTTAGAGACCCTGGGGCAAGGAATCCCTACACGCTCCAGGGTCTCTGGGGGTTAGACGCAGACGAGATTATATCTAAGTTCTATGGAAACTGTTTAGCCTCAGGCGTACAGTTCTATAGTCCTTCAGTGGAAAACAGAGACATAGTCTTGAAGATTGCGCTTAACCCTCAGTTTCGCAATGGTAAAACATACTCAGATCTTCGTGACGATTTGTACCGGGTAATCTCTTCATCAAGAACCGGTCTGATCGAACTTAGGTTTAAAGACGGTGATGCCACACAGGCAAGCATCTCTGGGTATGTTTCTAAGTTTGAAGCTCCGCACTTTGAGCAAAACCCCCTGGTTCAAATCACAATCAAGTGCGATGATCCTACGCTTAAAGCAGTAGAAGTCTATGAGGTTCCTTTAGAATTCTTAGGAGAGAACTCGTCAGTCTTTGACGGTCTTTCAACAGCTCCACACGGCATTGACTTCTCGCTAGAGTTTGTCAGTGCTGCAACAGAGTTTATAATGAAAGACGACGAGACCACTCCTAGTTGGACGTTTGAGATTGTCCCCGGCATTCTTGGCGCTGACCCTGCGGGGTTTGCTATTGGCGACGTTCTATATTTCTCTAGCAACAAAGAGAGTAAAGAAGTTTACATTGTTCGGGGGGAAGACACCTATTACCTAGCCGACAAAGTGCAGCCAAACTCTATTTGGCCAATTGTGTTCCCTAGGTATAACACGTTTGTAGTGGAGCCAGGAGACGTTGACTGGAAATACATGAAGTACTACCCGACCTATTGGGGGGTGTAACGTGCATTTGTTTAGATACGACTCTGTTGGCGCAGCCGCAACAAAGTTTCAAGACGCAACACCTATTCGTGAGTACGATCGAGTTATGTGGGTTGAGCGATATTTGGAAGCTGGGGAGTTTGAGATAGCGGCTCCCCTTGGTTCCGAGACTAGGAAGGTTCTTCCTATAGGAACGTTTATTTCGCATCAAGATACTTACGAAATCATGGTCGTTGAAAATCAGGAAATAACTGACAACGATGATGGTGTGTCAGAAGTGACAATTACTGGGCGCAGCCTTGAGACTCTGCTTCAAAACCGAATTGTTGGTACGAATACTGTATTCCCAGAAGTAAACGCGGTTACGGGTAGGTTAACTGACGTATACGGCGTTCTTTCTGCGGGATTACCTATTCAGATCACTGATTTGATTGAACAGCATATTTATACACCAAACTTAGAAGATACTGGCGATGACTTAGCCGACATCCGACCTCTCACAGCTTTGTTAGGGGTTGAGCCACCAGTCTATCGAGTAGTGGCTAAACAGGATCTATATTCTGCTGTGCTAGAGCTGCTTAAGATTGAAAACCTTGGCGTGCAGACTATTCGTCCTGGAACTTGGGCTCACACCGCAGCATTTGCTGGTGTAGCGACCAACGCAATTATAGAGATACACGCAGGGATTGACCGGAGAGCTACAGTCCTTTTTTCTTACGATCGAGGAGACGTTGCGACTGGCCAGTACCTAATCAGTAATAAGAACCTGAAGACCTCTGCTTTGGTTCTAGGTAAGTGGTATGAAAAGATGATTCACGGTCCAGAAACTGGATTTGATCGCAGAGTTATGGTAGTGGAAGCAACGGACGTTGACGAAAACTACGACGAGACCACTTACGCTGCAAACCGAGAGCTGATCTTGAACAACCTAGAAACTCGAGGCCGGCAAGCGTTAGCAGCACAGAAGCTTATTGAGATTGAACAAATTGAGCTACATCGTGGAGCCCAAAGATACAACTATCGAAAAGACTACAACATCGGTGACCTAGTTACGGTGCTAGGTAATTACGGCGCTTCTTCGTCAATGAGAGTCACCGAGCATGTAGAAATTGAAGATGAGACCGGGGCTCAAAGTTACCCTACCCTGGCCGCGATCTAAGGACCCTATGAAACTCAAAAAAGAATCCCAAGGCCCAATGTACGGGTTAAGATTAACGTTAAAAGTCATCATTGCTTCTTATGCTTTAGGATGGATGGTATTAGCACTTCAGACAAGAAGACTGCCTTTTTTAGATCCATTTTATTGGAGACTAGCAAGTGTAATAATGCTATGTCTTACGTTGTGGCTTGCTCTCAGCTTGTCACTCAAAGCACTTGTTTGGTGGACCACGACAGCATTAGCGTTCGCATCAGTTAGGTCTATTAGTTATCTGATAGACGGCATTTATTCTCCATTTGGTGTTTGGCTTCTTGTTCTGTCTGGCATTGCCGTTACAGTATTAGCAGTAATATCTGTCGAAGCCTTGACTAACCGATTTAAGAAAGGCTTGTATGTACAATCTGATTAATGTTTACATGCCAGCTATTGCCGACGAAATAGCTAACCCTAACACAGTATTTGATTGGGGCGTAATAAGTATTGCTGTAATAGCAGTGATAACCTCGATTGGATCAGGAGTTAAGAAAATTATTGAATGGGCAGTAACCAAGATCACAGCACCAGATACTCGCATTGAGGAGTTAGAACTAGAGCGAGCTGACCGAGTACAGTCTGACCGACGAAGGTTGGTCAAGCTGGAAGAAGACGTAGAAAAACTTAGGCAAGAAATTATTGCGCTTCACGAAGAACTTAAGCTTTCTGAAGTTGCACGAGCAAGCACCGAAGGCGAACTAAAGGCTTTGCGTAGGCAGATTGGCCAGAACGTAAACGTTCGACCTTCTACAAACGAAGATCCATCAAGACTACAGGAGAATAATGAGTAACATTCCAACCCCACCAGTATTTCCGCCTCCAGCGCCTAAGCCTAGGCTTTTTAGCAATAAGGTGTACGATCGACTGAAAGAAACTGTTCAGTTGTATCTTCCGTCGTCAGCAACCCTTTACTTTAGCCTTGCAGCTATTTGGGGGTTGCCTAACGCAGAAGCGGTGGTAGCTACTGCAGCAGCGGTTGCTACTTTCGGCGGTGTTGTGTTGAAGATCAGCGGAAAGGTGTACTCCGCAAGCGGAGCAGCCTACGGCGGAGCCATTAACATCACCACCAACCAGGACGGTGCCAAGGTGTTCACCCTAGAGCTTAACGGTGACCCCGAAGCCATTGAGGCCATGGACAACATTAACTTTAAGGTGAACCAGTAGTAATACTACCCTCGCAAGGTAAACAACGCTTATAATGACCACTACGAAAGGAACTAATGTTTAATAGAACCGCAAAAAAGAATGAAGCCGCTCAGCTTCAACTTACCATCACTCGCCTCATTGAGGAGATGGACCTCTATGGCCCAAACACCCCCGAGTATACTGAAGCTTTTCAGCACCTTGAGAAGATCTACAACCTAAAGACTATGAATAGTCCCAGCAAGGTAGATCCGAACACAATGCTGTTAGTAGCAGGCAACTTGCTGGGTATTGCGATCATCGTTGTCTACGAATCAAGAGGAGCACTGGTAGGTAAAGCCACGAGCTTCATCAACAAGCCCACTATAAAGTAGAGCTTTCCACAAGTCAAAATGGGAGTTGTTTGTAACACTAATACGTTACAAGCGATTCCCTTTTGGCGAGGCTTCGCTGGTTTTACAACGATTATCGCTTTTTCGTAAAAAATTCGCGGGGGGAAATTTCTGAAAGGACTTAATGGATACAATAGTAAACTCCAGGTGTCAATGTGGAGCACCTATTTCAATTGCGTTTGACGATCAATTAATCGGACAAGAGCACGTCCAATCAGTAAGTTGTGTTTTTGGTCACTATACGCAAATCAAGGTTAAGATCAAAAAGTTTGTCAACTACCCGTCAACTTTTTAGCGTCTCGCAGAATTTACAACGCCTATAATGAGAAGAAGACCATGTTTAATTACATGAGGACAATCACAAGTCCATCTTTCGCTCACACTATTTTTTTTATCGCACACAAAGGAGTAATAATGATTAACCGCACGCTTCAAGTAAAACTGCAAAAGCCAACTAATGAAAACGGCCTTTCAGATAATCCAGCGGCAAAGAAAGTTGTGTTGAAAGAGTACGAGCAGTTTACCCACAACATTCTAAAGGATGTTTCTAAGGGTATTGCTATGTGCATCTTGTTGCACGGCGTCACCAAAGTTGCGGTTGCTCTTGCCGAAAGATAACTCGCAACTTTTACAACGCCTCTAATGAGAAGAAGATAAGACACGAAGGTGTTAACCCACAAAAGCGTTAACCTATCTGGTGTAACATAGAGTTACAAATCACAGTTTTCTACTGGGCTGTGAACCCCTGTCTTCTCACCCTATTTTTATCCAATACAAAGGATCAATTTTATGATTGAGCTACTCAAAACTTTATTGACCATCTTTGTTACTTTACTCTTTTTGAATGTACTGTTCTTTGGCGGAATTAGAATTGGGCAGATTTATCATGAGAAACGGATAGAAAAAGCGCACAAAGTGTTACAAAAACGATTCGGCGACATAACAAAGGATTACAACAAAAGTGAGTAATGACATAGTATTTGTTATTGCGGTGTTTCTTGTTTTTGGCGCAGGAATGTTAATAGACCTCAAGATTAATCGACCAACCAAAGAAAGTAGTGATGACTAACATAATCAAACAATTAGAGTCGGTGCTAAAACATAATTCACCGGCGATACTAACTGCGTTTGGTATCAGCGGAGTAGTTACTACCGCATATTTGACTGGTAAAGCTTCGTTTGACGCTTGTGACACAATCAGAGATCACGAAGCTGAGCACGGTATTCCTGACACTCGTAAAGAGCTGTTTAAGACCCGTGCTGAGCTTGTATGGCCGAGCTATATTCCAGCTGGGCTATCTGGCGCCATCACTATTGCGTGCATCGCAAGCGCAGCTAGAGTAGGCTCAAGACGCACAGCTGCAATCACGGCGGCATATTCTATCAGTGATAGAGCATTTGCAGAATACCGTGAGAAAGTTGTTGAACGTCTTGGCGAAAACAAAGAAAAGGCTATTCGAGGAGAAATTGCACAAGATACTATTAATAAGAACCCTCCAAGGCAAGACATCATTGTCTCAGGCATTGGTGCTACACTAACGCTTGAAACTTACACAGGGCGATATTTTAGTAGTGACATGGAATCGCTTCGTAAAGCACAAAACACTATTAATGCTCAATTGAATTCACAAAACGAGGCTACGCTTAGTGATCTCTACTATTTGATTGGGTTGCCAGACACTTCAGAGTCAGCAAGACTTGGATGGGACGTAGATCGTCTCTTAGACCTAGAATTCCTGGCTGTAATGACTGAAGACGGTAGACCATGCATGGCGTTTAACTACAACTACGTCAAACCCCTCTAATACAAACCTATATTTACAAGAAAGAATCTCTAAAATGCTTAAGCGCACTATCAAGTACACCGATTTCAACGATAACGAAGTGGAAGAAGAATTCTACTTCAACATGAGTAAGTCGGAACTTGTTGAAATGGAAGTCAGTTACAAAGACGGTTTCAAGGAGACCCTCGAGCGAATTATTGCTACAGACGACAATGCAGCGCTGATCAAAGAGTTCAAGAAGATCATCTTGCTGTCATACGGCATCAAGTCCGAAGACGGTAAGCGCTTTGAGAAGTCAGACGAAATCCGGAAAGCGTTCTCTCAGTCAAGCGCATACAACGAATTGTTCATGGAGCTGGCTACTAATGATGGCCTTGCCGCTGAGTTTATCAACGGCGTTATGCCTCGATCGCTCATGGACGAAGTTGTCAAAGAGGCAGGCGTAGACCCATCTGCTGAAAACGCTTTGCAGACAGCATTAGAAGCCAGTTCAAACGTTTCAGGGACTGCTACCTCTCCCACGCAAGAAGAACTTGCAGCTGCTCAGCGAATTATCGACAGCCAGAACGCCGGCAATTCAGGAATCTGACGCTCGCAAAATTTACAACCAGTATAACGAATACCCTAGCCACTAATACAAAGGATTTTAATTATGGAAAATACCCCTGAAGAAGTTGACCTGCCTCAACCGAGACTTCCAATCACTCGATTGATTGTTCGCACGCTAGCGGGTCAAGGCACAGCGTATATCGTTGGGCAAAGCATTACTACGCTAGTTGGTTCGCCGGAAACCAAGGTTCAAAAGATTTTGGATTTCTCTGGCCGAATGGCAATTGGTATGTTTGTGACAAACATAGTAAAGAAAGATGTCGATAATGTGATTGACGACTACGTTACTCTGTATGACGAGTCAAAAATTGTTATTGCTGATATCAAGACCCAAATCGACCAGGCCGAACAAGGCCTCTGAGTTTTACATAATTTAGGAGAGACATGGACGAATTTCCAGCAAATAGCAAGACAAATAAGGCGCCAACTGAAGGTAAGCCGAAGCAAAAGGCTTTACCCAAAGCAGATGTAAAAGAGAAAGTAATCACTGGAGAAGCAATTCAACGAAAAAAGCCCCTTGGGCGTCGATTCAAAGACGTGTTCCTTGGTGCAGACATCAAAGGAGCGTCATCGTATATTGTAGCTGACGTGTTGTTCCCGGCGGTTCGTAACATGGTTGTCGATGCCACTACTAAAGGTATTGAGCGATTTGTGTACGGCGAAACCGGTGGGCGACGACCCCCAGGTCCAGGACGACCCAGGACTACATACCACTCACCTGTAGAGCGTTCTCGTGGTCGAGGAGTAATGCTTCCCGATCAGCCGCCACACTACGGCAGGCCTACAAGACGCCCAGACCGTCCCAGCGGAAACGAAATTGTCTTGGGATCTCGTAACGAAGCAGAGCTTGTCTTAGAAAGCCTCCGAGATGTAATTGACAAGTATGAGGTTGCTACGGTTTCCGATTTTCATCAACTAGTTGGCCTACCCGCTAGCTATGTTGATGAGAAGTGGGGCTGGACTAACCTGTCACACGTTGACGTGCAGCAGATTAGAGAAGGCTATTTGATCAACATGCCTTCTCCAGAGCCAGTATAATGGATAGTAAAGATCAACAAGAATTACACGAAGCATACGAACGGTTCAAGTCGTTCAGAGATAGCACCCGACAATCAAAGGGTATCCAAGCAGTGATAGATGCTTGGAACGATAAAGGCCCACACCCACTTTATCATGTTGCCGCTCAGGAACAACTCCGAGCGCATTGGCCTGCACTTGCAAGCGCACTAGATAATCTTACAAAGGAGCAATCATGAAATTTATTCCAGAAGCAGTGACACAGAGTATTGGAAAGCAGTCTCTGGTTTTGCAGCAGAACTCGCCTCGAATCTTGTTTGTAGCGGGCATTGCCGGTGTTGTAGGCAGCACAGTTCTTGCCTGTCGAGCAACACTTAAGGTCCATGCCGTCATTGACGAAGTGGAAGCAGAAGTTGCTGGGGTCAAGAAGGACCTTGGCGAGACTGAGGGTTACAACAAAGACTTGGTGTACGTTTACGCCAAGGGAATCACAAAGATTGGTCGTCTCTACGGCCCGTCGGTTGTTGTGGGTAGCGTGTCTATTGCTGCCCTCACAGGATCGCACGTTCAGCTCTCTCGCCGCAATGCGGGTTTGACGGCTGCTTACGCTGCGGTTTCCAAGGCATACGAAGACTACCGGATTCGTGTCCGAGAAGAGGTCGGCGAAGAGAAGGAACTGAATCTGTACCACGCAGCAGTTCTGACTGACTTGGTCGACGAGAACAAGAAGAAGGTTCCGACACTTGTTTCTGACCCGAACAAGTTCTCGCCCTACGCAAAGTTCTTCGACGAGTACAACAATAACTGGCAGAAGAACCCGGAACTCAATCGCTTGTTTGTGCAGGCTCAGCAGAGGTATGCAAACGATCTGCTTCTGACACGAGGGCACATCTTCTTGAACGAAGTTTACGACATGCTTGGCATTGAACGTTCGTCTGCTGGCTCTGTTGTGGGCTGGACTCTTACACGTGACGGTGGAGAAGGCGACGATTACGTTGACTTTGGCATGTTTGAAGCAGCAAACGCAAACTTCATTAACGGCACCGAACGAAGCATCATTCTTGACTTCAACGTTGATGGCGTCATTTACAACAAGTTGGGATAAACCATGGAAACGGAAGAGATTACAGAAATTGTAGTCGATGAGATTCCATCACGAATTAGCTACATGCTCCAACAGCCGTGGGTTAAGCCTGCTGCTGTTGGGGCTGTGGCCTTCGCCGGTGGCGTTGGTATTGGCTATATTTGGGCTAAGCGGCGTTACACAAAGTTTTACGATGAGCCAGAGACCGATCAAGAAGATCCTAATCAGCTGAGTCTGTTTGATCACTCTAGTGAAAACCTCCGTGAGCTGCTCGACGAACTCGAAGAATACGAGCGCCAAGCAGACGAGCTTGAGTGTGCGCTAATCGAGTACACTCCAGAACTTGAGCAGGAGGCCGAAGACATTGTAGCTGAGATTGAGATTGAAGACGCACTGCTAGAAATTTCAGACGACAAAGACGGAATTCGCAATGTCTTTGCTGGGACCAAAGGTTCGTGGAACCTCGAGCGGGAGCTTTCTACTCGCACATCAAATGCGCCGTATGTAATTCATCTGGACGAGTTCGTTCTTGATGACATGGGGTATGAGCAGACCACAGTGGTGTATTATTCAGGGGACGATATTTTAGCCCTGCAAGATGATACGCCAATGTACGACTACGAAAGCTTTCTTGGAGAGCTTAAGTTTGGTCACGGCTCAAACGACCCGTCAATTGTCTATATTCGTAACGAAGACCTCGAAGAAGAGTGGGAAGTCATGCTTCATCAAGGTCGATACGAGGTAGAAGTGCTTGGTCACACCATTGAAGCAGAGTACGAACGGAAAGCTCAGCTAAAGCATTCGCAAACTCGATTTAGAGACGAATAGCTTATGGACGAGCCTATTGAAGAAGTATATTTCAATTGGCTGTACTCTAAAGTAGCATCAATAACCGTTCCGTCAACCCCGTCGCTAACATACTTGCGGCTATTCAGAGCGCTGTATTCAACCGAATTCGTTTGGTTGATATCTGGCGACGACAACCGACTTGAAGAGGGTCTTGAGCTTCGGTCTACATTCTTACGAGAATCTAGGCTAGATCAAGACCCTCTTTGGTTTTCTGAGCCATGCTCAGTGTTAGAAACTCTAATTGCTTTTGCACAAGTGATTGAATTTGAGACTGAGTTGACCACTAAAGAGTGGTTCTGGATAATGCTAGAGAACTTGAATCTTGCATATTTGAGCGATAATCAGCTCGGTGTAGGTATCGTGTGTGAAGAGATTCTAAACACATTCATCTGGCGTTTGTATGACGAAAACGGTTTTGGAGGCTTGTTTCCTATAGAAAACCCTTGTGAGGATCAACGAAACGTAGAAATATATTATCAATTTTGCGTTTACGTAGTTGAACACGACATCATCTGAGGGGAGGTTTAATGGATTTCTATAAGATTCGAGTCAATGCTCCAAGAGATGGCCAACCAAAGATCTTCCCTGACTGGATTGTCGGGAGAACAACCGATCTAATGGTTCGGGGAAGATCTTTCTATGGTGTTTGGGATGAAGCAAAGGGTTTGTGGTCAACGGACGAGTACGACGTACAAAGACTAGTTGACAACAACCTACACTCTTACAACAAAGAACACGGAGGCTCTTATGCAGTAAGTGACTTGAAGAATTTCGGTACTGGGTCCTGGGCCTCCTTTCGGAAGTACCTACAAAACATTAGTGACAACAGCCATCAGCTCGATAGTAAATTGGTCTTTGCTAATACAGAAGTAAAGAAAAACGACTACGCAAGCAAAAAGCTGCCTTACTCTCTCGAAGACGGCTCTCATGAGGCATGGGACGAGCTATTAGACGTTCTATATTTGCCTTCAGAGCGAGACAAGATTGAGTGGGCAATTGGCGCTGTGGTGTCCGGCGATTCAAGGTTCTTGCAAAAGTTCTTTGTGTTTTACGGCCCTGCAGGCAGTGGTAAATCCACAATCTTGAACATCATTGACAAATTGTTCGAGGGATACACCGCTGCGTTTGACGCTAAGGCTTTGGGTGGAAACAACAATGCGTTTGCAACTGAGGTGTTCAAATCAAACCCCCTGGTTGCAATTCAACACGACGGAGACCTTTCAGGCATTTCCGACAACACGAAGCTGAACTCAATCGTTTCCCACGAGGAAATGACCATGAACGAAAAGTACAAGCCTAGCTACAGTTCTAGGGTTAATGCTATGTTGTTCATGGGCACAAATCAGCCTGTGAAGATCAGCGATGCCAAGTCAGGCATTCTTCGTCGACTCATTGATATTCATCCGTCAGGTTCTGTTGTCGAGCCAAAGAAGTACGCAAAGTTGATGACTCAGATTTCGTTTGAATACGGGGCGATTGCAAAACACTGTCTTGATCGCTACAAAAAGATGGGTAAAAGTTATTACAACGCTTACCGCCCCGTTGAGATGATGTTGCAGACTGACGTCTTCTATAACTTTATAGAAGCAAACTTCGACATCATCAAGAAACAAGACGGCATTGCGTTAAAGCAAGCTTATGCTTTGTATAAAGAGTACTGTGCTGAAACCGGCATTGACAAGCTGCTTCCCCAATACAAGTTCCGAGAAGAGTTACGTAATTACTTCGAGAGGTTTGAAGACCGGGCAGTAGTTGACGGCGTTAGCGTCTACAGCTACTATTCTATATTTAAGCCAATTATACCAGTAGTGTCTTTTAATAACGATGAAGAGGAAACGTTGGTATTCGATCAAACTGTCTCAGTGTTTGACCAGTTGTATCCAGACTTGATAGCACAATACGCTAAAGACAGCGGGTATCCTGGCAAGAAATGGGACAGAGTAACTACAACTTTGTCTGAACTTGACACCACTAAGCTTCACTACGTTAAAGTACCAGATCATCACATCGTCATTGACTTTGATTTGACTAACGAAGACGGTGAAAAAGACTTAGACATTAATATTCATCATGCCTCAAAGTGGCCTGCTACATACGCAGAACTGAGTAAGAGCGGTAAGGGTTTGCACCTGCACTACTTCTACACAGGAAACGTTAGCGAGCTGGCGTCAGTATATGACGTTGGCATCGAGGTCAAGACTTTGCTTGGAGATTCTTCTCTTCGGAGAATGCTTTCTAAGTGCAACGGTCTTGACATAGCTACTTTGACAAGCGGTCTACCCATAAAGGAAAAAATTATGCTTGACAATACAGGTGTACAAAGCGAAAAAGCCTTGCGTAATTTAATCAATCGCAACTTGGCTAAAGAAATTCATCCGGGCACCAAATCGTCAGTAGATTTCATCCACAAGATCCTAGAGGATGCTCACGCAAGCGATCTGCCTTATGACGTTTCAGACATGCGGGCCAAGATCGTATCGTTTGCGGCGAGGAGCTCTAATCAATCCGCAGTAGCACTCAAGGTTGTGCAAACAATGCGGTTTGCTAGTGCAGATCAAATGGAAGTCAGCGAAGATGCCAAGGGAAAGCCAATTACGTTCTATGACGTAGAGGTTTACCCTAATCTCTTTGTTGTTTGTTGGAAATACGCTGGCGATGCTAATGTCGTAAAGATGATTAACCCCACGCCTGCTGAAGTAGAAGAGTTGTTTTCGCTTAAGTTGGTAGGATTCAACAATCGCCGATACGACAACCATATTCTGTACGCTAGGTTCTTAGGGCGGTCTAATGAACAGCTTTATGAACTTAGTTCTAAGATCATTGATAGTGACCACAAAGTTTTGTTTGGTGAGGCGTACAATCTTTCGTATGCCGATATTTACGATTTCAGTTCAAAGAAACAAGGACTTAAGAAATTTGAAATTGAGCTTGGTATCCACCATATGGAAATGGATCATCCTTGGAATGAACCAGTCCCTGAAGAGAAGTGGGACGCAGTTGTTGAGTACTGCGCAAACGACGTCAAAGCAACAGAAGCGGTGTTTAATGCACGAAAACAGGACTTTGTCGCCAGAGAAATTCTATCAGACCTGTCAGGACTTTCGGTAAACCACACTACACAGAACCACACAGCAAAGATTATATTTGGCGGTGAGAAGCATCCTCAAAAAGACTTTGTCTATACAGATCTAAGTGAAGTGTTTGACGGGTATACTTTTGACGGCAAGCAAAGCACCTACCGAGGTGAAATTACTGGCGAGGGTGGTTACGTATATTCTGAACCGGGAATGTACCAAAACGTAGCTCTCCTCGACATTGCCAGTATGCATCCTACCACTATCGAGGTGCTCAATGTGTTTGGGCCATACACTGAGAATTTCAGTGCGCTTAAAGAAGCACGTATGGCGATCAAACGGTCCGATTACGCTACGGCAAAGACTCTTCTCGGAGGCAAGCTTGCTCCATATTTGGAAGATGATAAAGACGCCGAAGCACTCTCTTACGCATTGAAGATCGTGATCAACATTGTCTACGGTTTGACGTCGGCAAAGTTTGAGAATGCGTTCCGTGACAACCGCAACAAAGACAACATCGTTGCCAAACGGGGCGCACTGTTCATGATTGAACTCAAACATGCAGTGCAGGAAAAGGGTTGGACAGTCGCACACATCAAGACTGACTCTATCAAGATTCCTGACGCCACACCAGAGATGATTCAGTTTGTCACCGACTTTGGTAAGGAATACGGCTATGACTTCGAGCACGAAGCAACATACGAACAGCTCTGCTTAGTAAATGATGCTGTGTACGTGGCTCGACAAGGTGACAAGTGGACTGCGGTTGGTGCACAATTCCAGCATCCGTATGTATTCAAGAAGTTGTTTACCAAGGAGCCAATTGAGTTTAGCGACTTGTGTTTGACAAAAAGCGTTGTGCAAGGCGCTATGTATCTTGATTACAACGTAGACCCTTTGCGTAAGGTCACTGACTATCAGCATATTGGTCGAACAGGAAGCTTTGTTCCTGTCGTACATGGTGGCGCTACGTTGTGGCGGATCAAGGACGACAAGAAGTACGCAGTTACTGGTACTAAGGGCTTCCGATGGCTTGAGCGTGAGCTTGCTGTAGAACGTGAAAAAGAAGACAAACTCGAAATTGATATGACGTATTTCGAGAAGATGGCCGAAGAAGCAGAGAAAGCCATCGAGTACTTTGGACCGTTCAACCGGTTTACGGAATGATTCATCAACACAAGTATCAAATCAAATACTTAGTGTTTTCTCCTGTGGCTATTTGCGTCCAATGTAAAAAGATGACTATTCGTCCACAATGGCCAACATGGAAAAGGCATGACTCATAACATTGAAATCGTCACAGGGGCACTGGCAGTTAATACTGTTACGTGCCCCTGTGGGTTCTATAAAGAAACTACTAGCGGGCATGAAGCAATGCGACTAGCTCGATCGCACTCTAGAGAGAACAATGGAGCACCTATATTTGAAACTAATCCCGGAAGCCCATCTACAAAACACCGAATACAGAAAAAGGGATTTATTTAATGTACAATCCTAAACAAACGCAATCAGTGTATGTGACTCCAGTGGGGTTTACCTGCACTTGTGGTACCGCTACACACCACCAGCAACACAGTACTGCCACTAAGGGTGCCGAAGCACATGCTGCTGCGCATCACCGAAAGTCCCAAATTATTCAAATGACAGAAAAGAAGGTTGATAATGGCTGATTTGCAATTCATGGTCGAAGACACTAAGTTGATTTTTAGGAATTTTGCCGGGGCCGAAAACATGTACAATGCTCAAGGTTCACGCAACTTTGCGGTTGTGCTTGAGCCGGAAGTAGCCGAGCAGATGGCCGCAGACGGTTGGAACGTTAAGTTCCCGGAGGCTCGTATAGAAGACGAAGAAGAAATCGCTCGAGATCCCTATATTTCAGTAGAAGTCAGCTACAAGAACCGCCCGCCGTTGGTTGTCATGATCAGCTCTACGGCTAGAACTAATCTGAACGAAGACTCAGTAGAACT
>Ga0307932_1000102_pt1 | contig 31409 bp, 32 predicted proteins | sample OrgLakmetageno48_FD_201843 | JGI IMG/M metagenome (GOLD analysis project Ga0307932, IMG submission 201843) | Saline water microbial communities from Organic Lake, Antarctica - #48 | ecosystem: Environmental > Aquatic > Non-marine Saline and Alkaline > Saline | place: Antarctica: Organic Lake...
GTGAATGTTGTGTGTGGGAAGGAGCAGAGATTATGGACGATGCGCTCGAGGTCAATGGATTTACGCGAGCTCAAGCTACAGATCCGACTAAACAATCTGAAGCCGAGTTGGTAGCTGCTTTTTTAGAATGGTCACAAGATCTGCCCGAGCGGACACTCACAGGTCAGAATGTTGCTTTTGACCGCAATATGCTTGAAGGGGCAGCTAGGCGAGCCAAACTCAATTGGAATTTGGCGCACCGTACAATTGACGTCCACACCTTGTGCTGGATGCATGTGATCAAGTCCGGGGGACAGCCGCCGGTTGATCTCGAGCATCGACGTACAGCGCTTAATTCACCAGCTGTGCTCAAATACTGCGGCTTAGATAAAGAACCTGATCCGCACAATGCTTTGACTGGCGCTCTGTGGCACGCAGAAGTTACATCGCGACTACTCTATGACAAAAAACTTCTCCCCGAATTCGAACAGTTTGAAATCCCTTGGCTTCGGTGAAGTGTTAAAATACACGCATGATATTGGACAAAAAATTACGCACACCAAAAGGCGACGGTAAAAAATCCCGAAAAAACGCCGAGGGTGGAAACTGCAGAATTGTTAGTGAATTACTAGACCCAGACAGTACGCAAGGTGATGCCGTACAATCATGGCGAGTGTTTCGGATTATGTCCGAGTTCGTGCAGGGTTTTGAGCTGTTACGATCGCACGGTCTAGCCGCAACCTTCTGGGGTAGTGCTCGCACAGACCCATCTGATAAATACTACAAAGCAGCCGAAGAGCTGGCGGCAAAAATGGCCAAAAACGGCTTCTCGATTATTTCTGGTGGTGGACCGGGGATTATGGAAGCTTCAAACGTAGGTGCGTTTAAGGTCGGTGGACGGTCAGTGGGGTTGAATATTCAGCTACCGTTTGAACAAAAACTTAATCCCTACACCAACGAGTCCCTCAACTTTGACTTCTTTTTCTCTCGCAAGGTGATGCTAACCTTTGCGTCTGAGGTGTACGTTTATTTCCCCGGTGGATTTGGCACCTTGGACGAGTTGTTTGAAATCATCACCTTGATTCAAACCAAGAAAATTGAACCAATCCCAGTCGTGCTCTATGGCAAGGATTATTGGACGCCGCTACTAGAATTCTTCAAAAACGACCTACTAGAAAAGCATGGCACCATTAGTCCCGAAGACCTCGATTTATTCCATTTGGTCGACAGTGTCGATGAAGCGATGAAATACATCACTAAAGAAGTCAAAAATATTAAAAACGTCAACCAGATTTAGCGCTATGTATTTTTCTTACTTTGATACGGAATTTTCAAGTGACAGAATAGTAAAGAAGCACGTACAAACACTAGCCAAGTACCGTACCCAAGTGGAAAAAGTAGTTCGTGATCACGACACCGCCCAGCCTGAATATTCGCTGACCCACGCCGCTAATCCAGCAGTCCACGATCAGCTAGACGATGTCCAAAAAGACTTCAAGGGTATCAAACATCTGATACTGATCGGTATCGGCGGGTCAAACCTAGGAACCGAGGCAGTCCATCAGCTACTCGGGGAGAAGAAGGTGCGTCTCCACAGCCTGGACACTATTGCTGCCTATCAGATTGAAGCTTTATTGCACGACCTCAAGCGGGTCAAAAAAGCCACACAGGTCGCTGTCTGCGTGATTAGCAAGTCAGGTGGTACTGCCGAGACGATGGTCAATGCCGGGGTAGTGCTCTCCGCACTAGAGAAGCAACTTGGTAAAAAAATATACCAGCAGACCATTTTTATTGGTGATCCTGGAACTGGGTTTATTAAATCAGCTAAACGAATGGGGGCTCAAGCTATTGCGATGCCGCCGGTTATTGGTGGTCGATATTCGGTCGGCACAGAAGTTGGGTTGGTTCCGCTGGCTCTACTAGGGCATAACGTAGACGCTTTCATTGCTGGGTTACTGGAATCTAGCAACGACGAGTACGAATCAATCACCGCAGACAACGCTGCTCGATTGTTTGTGTACCTTAATAAAAAGTATACGCATTATAATTTCTTTGCCTTTGAGCCACGCTTGTACAAGTTGGGTGCTTGGTATCGACAGTTGCAAGCAGAAAGCCTAGGTAAGACTCATGACGTTAAAAAGAAACTGGCTACCAAAGGCTTCGTGCCTACCTTGACCACCGCTGTTGAGTTACACTCGACTGGACAGCTACACATGAGCGGATTGCTGCCCACCTACACCGATTTTGTCACCTTTGATGACGAAGATTGTAACTACGATATACCAAAGAAAGGACTCTCAAGACACTACAGCAAGTTCAATATGCAAGAGATCGCCACTGCTATCTATGGAGGAGTGATTGGAGCGTACCAGACCAAAAAGCTGCCGTATCGAGCTACAATCTTTACCGAGGACTTGGCACATTCTGCCGGTTTATTTATGGGTATGCGAATGCGCGAGACGATGTACGTAGCTAACTTGCTTGGTATCAATGCGTTTGATCAACCCAACGTGGAACTATACAAAGACAAGACGCGGGAGATATTAGGAATGTAATCAGTGATACACTAATAGTATATGACATACGTAGTATTTGATATCGGTGGAACCAAGACGCGCATTGCCACCTCAACTGACTTAAAAAGCTTTGATGAGGTAAAGTCGTACAAGACTCCAGCTACGTTTAAGGCTGGTATGCAATTATTTTGCGAAACGGTTGATTCGTTGACTAACGAAGTGACAGCTTTTGCCGGTGGAATACGTGGGAGACTGATGCAAGACAAATCTGGGATTGAAAATGACGGCAAGCTAACTAAATGGGCTGGTGAGTCGGTAGCTGGGTATTTACAAAAAAAGTACGGCAAAATCCCGGTTTTCCTCGAGAATGACGCTGCCATTGCTGGGGTAGGTGAAGCAGTCTTTGGTGCTGGGGAAGGACTTGATATTGTGGCGTACTATACAATCAGTACCGGAGTAGGAGGGGTCAAGATTGAATGTGGAGAAATTGATCAGGCAGACATTGGCTTTGAGCCGGGTCACCAGATACTTGATATCGATCGTACCATCTTGGGTGACGAGATAACGCCAACATTGGAAAATATGGTTTCTGGTACAGCGGTTAAGCAGCGGTTTGGCGTTGAGCCGTATGAAATTCCCCAAACAGATGTGCTGTGGGATGATCTGGCGGGGTACTTAGGATATGGACTACGTAATACTATGCTCTATTGGTCGCCTGACGCAATTGTCCTAGGTGGTTCAATGATCATAGGGGATCCAGCTATTAAGGTGGACGCAGTCCGCAAAGCCACTGCCCTAGCGCTTGATAACTTTGAACCCACACCTCTAATTGTGGAAGCAAAGTTGGGTGATGAAGCTGGATTGTGGGGTGGGTTGGCGATTCTCGCACGCAGACTATAAAATTGCTATACTGTAAAGACTTACTCACTTAAGTTTTGTAGCTATGGAAGCTTTAATTATAGTAGCTGTCGTTTTTGGAGGAATCATCCTTTCATTTTTGCGAGAGGTGAAGCAGTATGAACGTGGTGTAGTGCTCACTATGGGTAGATACACTGGACTAAGAAATCCTGGTTGGAGCGTCATCGTACCAATTTTTCAGTCGATGCAAAAAGTCGACTTGCGAGTCAAGGCGGTTGATGTGCCTGACCAAAAGGTAATTACCCGGGATAACGTCTCGGCTTCGATCAATGCCGTTATTTATTACAAAGTATCTGACGCAGCCAGGGCTGTTTTGGAAGTTGAGGACTTTAGATATGCTGTATCTCAGTTAGCTCAAACCACCATGCGTAACATTGTCGGTGGAGCCGAGCTTGATGAGGTGCTCTCACAACGAGAAGAGTTATCAAACAAAATCCGGACTATTATTGATACCGAGACAGACAAATGGGGTATCAAAGTAGACAACGTAGAACTGAAAGACTTCTTCCTACCAGAAGATATGGAGCGAACCATCGCCAAACAAGCCGAAGCTGAGCGTGAACGTCGCGCAGTAATCATTAGTGCTGAAGGGGAAGTGCTAGCATCTGAAAACATCGCCAAGGCAGCCAGAACACTCGCCGAGTCACCAGGAGCACTCCATTTGCGTACACTACAGACGCTCAACGACCTTTCTTCTGATCAGTCAAATACGGTTATATTTGCTATGCCAATTGAGGTATTGCGAGCGGTAGAAGGAGTGACTACCATGATGAACACCAAGAAAGAGTAGGGTAAAACATTGACATGTTAGCTTAATTGTGCTATAGTCTTATTCATCCGTAATCCGTGATAGGATTGTCCGGTTGTCGAGGAAGGGGCGCTTATACAAGACCTCCGACCCATGCTCTATGTGAGCTTCGACATTTATCTATAAGACCTTAGGCTTATTATATCCACAGTATTCCTAGCAATTCTTTCGGTTTCTACCGCATCAGTAGTAGAAGTGCCGCAAAGTGCAATTGGACACATTGGACAAGCAGAAGTAATCGTAGCGCCGAAGGAAATCACCACCGGCCGAACTGAACAGCTCGTACGTGAGTATTTTCAAGACATTCCAATTATGGCCGAAATTTCACGTTGTGAGTCAACGTTTCGACATACTGTGGCGGATGGATCAGTGCTACGAGGAGTTGTAGACAAACGTGATACCGGAGTGATGCAAATCAATACGTACTATCACCAAGCTACAGCTGATCAACTCGGGCTCAACCTCGAAGACTTCTATCATAATATGGCGTATGCTCGTAATCTATACGAGCGACAGGGAACACAACCCTGGAGCGCCAGCCGCCCTTGTTGGGGAAATTCCCAACTTGCGATGGTAAACTAAAAGTGAAAAGAAACCCGCTCGAATGAGCGGGTTTGTTGTTATTTGTGAGAAATACAGTATTGTGTGTATCCATAAGTAAATGAAATTTGTCTAGGAGGACAAAATGGTTCCTATATCACAAATATGGCTACTGCAACAAACAAAAAATTTGATGTGGTATGAAGCCTTAGATCAGTTTGGAATCCCACATACGTTTTGAGAAGCGCAGCATGGCCCAGTGCCAGAATCATGGAGAGTAGAGATTCTGAAACGTGTTTCTGTTTCTACATGGCAATACGATTTGCTTGTACACGCAGAACTCTGTACACCTTGGCAAGTTTTACATGAAGGTAAGATGCATATCGTTGCTCAAGTTTATGACTATGACTTCAACACACATTGTGCAGAAGGGTTTATAATTATTCCTCAAGGTGTGATTGACTTAAGTGCCTAAATAGTTGATACAACGGCTTGCTAAAATTGGCAGGTTGTTTTCTTTTGTCTCTGTTATACTTATTCCATGAACTACTGGCTAATGAAATCTGAACCTGATTGTTACTCGATTGATGACCTCAAGCGTGACAAAATTGAACATTGGGATGGTACCCGCAATTATCAGGTGCGCAATATGATGCGCGACGATATGGCAGTGGGGGACTTGGCAATTTTTTATCATAGTAATGCCAAGAAAGAGACCGGCTGTGTCGGAGTAATGAAGGTAAACAGTAAAGCCTATCCAGATCCAACGCAGTTCGATCCAAAGTCAGATCATCCAGATCCCAAAAGTGATCCAGATAACCCTCGCTGGTTGTGTGTCGATATGAAGTATGTTGAACATTTAGATCGACTGGTTTCGCTCCAAGAAATTAAACTTGATCCCAAGTTCGACGGCATGCCACTGGTGCAAAGAGGGAATCGGCTATCAGTGTTTCCAATCAAGAAAACTCACTATGACCGGGTTATAAAACTAGCTCAAACTACTTTATAAGTAACTAAAAATAACTTATCATATATGATAAGTTATTTTTTAGCATATTTATGCCCGTTGTGTGCGGCTTTGAGCGCACGTCATTGGTATACTGACAATATGGAATCTACTGCCGAAGCTCTACGCGACACCAAAGGCCGCTTTCAAAAACGAGATACTGGTTTTATGCAGTTGTTTATTAGTAAGCGATTGATTCACGGAGCTGCCGCCGCCTTGGCAGGGATCTTTGTGCCAATCTTTTTGTACGAGACGGCGATTGCGCGCGAGTTTGTCAATCCGTTTTTTATCGTGGGCGGATACTACGCCTTGCTGTCGCTGCTATACGCAATACTGCTGGTGCCGAGTATGAGCGTGACCAATAGGCTGGGGTTTAGTAAGACTCTGGTGCTATCGGGGATCTGTAGCATCATCACGTATATATTCTTGTTCTATCTGACGCCCGAAAATATCCTGACCCTGATGTGGCCGCTGGCTGCATCGATTGTGGCCTTTCGCTTATTTCACTGGGTGCCATTTCATACTGACTTTGCGCTGTTTACCACCGCGGGCAAGCGGGGCAAGCAGGTGAGTTTGTCGTTTGCAGCGATTGCCTTTATGGGCGCGATTGGGCCAATTGCAGCTGGATTTATTATTGCCAATGCGGGCTACACAGCACTGTTTGGTACGATCATTGTGCTGCTAGTTGCAGCGTCAATTTCCTACGCCTATGTGCCCGAGACCATGACCCATTTCGACTGGTCATGGAAGGAAACTTGGCGCCAGTTCAGATCAAAAGATAGACGAGGACTGATGGTGGGGGAGTTTGCCAATGGAGCTGAGACGATCGTGAATATCATCGTTTGGCCGATTTTCCTGTACACAATTCTTGATGGGGATTTGTTTAGCATCGGGGCAATTTCAACAATTATTGTCGGTGTGACAATTGTGCTGCAATTATTGCTTGGGCGCTATTTGGATGGGAAGGGGCATGATAAAACTAGAACCCTTAAGGTGGGGAGTTTTTTGTACGCGATCGGCTGGATCCTCAAGATCTTTGTGTTGTCGGCCGCGCAGGTATTCTTTGTTGGGTTGTACCACAATATCGTGCGTATTTTCTCGCACACACCGTTTAGTGCGATCGTGTACGACATGTCAGCCGATCAGGGGAGTTTGGTTGACGAGTACACTGTGATCAGAGAAATGGCCAATCATTTTGGCCGGTCTAGTGCGCTAATCGGGGTAGCAATTCTGACCCTGTACATCCCAATTGGTTGGACATTTTTTATCGCGGTAGCAGCATCACTGGCTCTTAATATGGTGTATACGGCCCAAAGAGCCTAGTTACTATTGCATGAAAATTGGTTTCTTTGATTCTGGGCGGGGAGGACTACTAGTAGCAGAGGCAGTACGTGAACTACTACCTAGCTATGACTATGTATATTATGGTGATACAGCCCACGTTCCATATGGTGATCGCTCAGAATCAGAGATATACGAGTTTACCAAAGCCGGTGTAGAGTATTTGTTTGCCGATGGTTGTTTGGTGGTCATTTTGGCATGTAATACCGCGTCTGCCGAGACACTCCGGACACTACAAGACGAGTGGCTACCAACTCATTATCCTGACCGCAAACTGTTGGGTGTCATTGTGCCTACCGTCGAAGCTGTACTGGAAGCCAAGTGCTCACGAGTACTGCTGCTCGCCACGGCACGTACAGTCAGTGCCGGCAAGTATCACCTGGAGTTAGGTAAGCTAAACATCCTCGACACAAAAATCATGGCCCAGGCTGCGACTGACTTGGTACCTCTGATCGAAGATGATGCTGTAGTAAGCGCTATAGAGCGGGCAGCACAGTACATTACGCAGCACGTGCAACGTGGTGACGTCATTGATGGCGTGATTCTTGGTTGTACGCACTATAGTTTGCTAGCAGATGAATTACGAGCTCAGTTTCCAACCATCAGATTCCTTGCTCAAACAGAAATAATTCCAAACAAGTTACAGCGGTACTTGGCTGCTCATACCGAGCTAGAAATACAGCTTGGTAGGGGAGGGACGTTCGAAACATTCTTTACCGGCAAGCGCCATAGCTAGTTTGCCGACTACTCTTTAATATCTTTTCCACCATGGAACTTTTCGTGGATGTCACGTAGACGTTTATTGGTAACGTGCGTGTATATCTGGGTAGTAGCAACATTTTTGTGACCTAGGAGTTCTTGAACAGAACGCAAGTCAGCACCACGATCAAGCAGGTCAGTTGCGTAAGTGTGTCGCAGGGTGTGCGGGGTGACTTTTTTTGATACACCGGCCAACAGGGCACAACGTTTGATCATCATTTGGATAGCGCGGGGAGTGAGTCGCTTTGACTCGCTGTTTTTTGTCAGGTTGGTGAACAGTGGTTTGTCCACGTCGTGGCGCTTTTTCAGATACAGACGTAACCACTCTGCGGTTCGTGGGGAAATAAATATGGTTCGTATATGTTTGCCTTTACCGATAATCGACAGCTCATACGTACGGGTGGTCGACTTGTCTTGCAACATTGTAAACTGATCTTGATTGAGGGCAGTCAGCTCGGCAATACGCATGCCAGAACTAAAAAACAGCTCCATAATAGTGCGATCTCGCAAACCTTTCATTTCCTTAATCTCGGGCACTTGCAACATCTTCTCGACATCTACTACTTCTAGAAAGGATATCGTCTCGTCAGCTTTTTGTTTGGCCAGTTTAATTTTGCTACTAGGGAGTGATTCAATATCTCGCTCAGCCAAGTAGGAGAGTAGCGCACGTAGGGCTATCAAATAGTAGTTTTGGGACTTTTTACTAAGATGCTCTCCACGGTTGGTTTTATAGGTTCGAGCAATAAAGAGCCGGTAGTCCCAGATATGCTCAGCAGTTAATTGATGTGGTTGTAAGTTTTCAATTTTTTCTACTTTGAGCCATTTGGTGAAGAGGGAGAGGTACTGTTGATAGTTGCGCTGGGTATTATTCGAAAGACCTTTTTCTATTTCACAGTAGTCGAGGAAAGGGAGGATGTGGTCTTTGATTGGTTTAGTTGATTTATTGGTTGCCATTGAGTATATATTACCACTTCGCACAATATATGTAAAACGAAGTACTGAGGATAATAATACTATATACACTACGCGCCAGCTACCTCGCTACTACAGCGGTTTGTGTGGCTCTAGAGCCTGGTCAGTGTACAGTTTAGTACGTGGATGTTGCTTCAGTAGCTCAGCTGGTCGTTCGTGAATTTCCATAGATTCGCTTACTAGTGATTCTAGGATTGGTTTCTTGGCTATGCCTACTGCGTATACAATTAGTTCATCAGCTTTAGTAAGTATCCAGCTAGGTGTAAATGAGGCTCTAGAATCGATTTTAAGGCCTTCTAGGTATACTGGGACGATGTCTAGTTCGGGCTGATTGTATATCTGAGCGAACTGATCTTTGGGTAATGGAAAAATCCCGGCCGTGTGTCCATCTAAGCCTACTCCTAGTACCTGTATAATTTTTATATTTTTGAGTTTTGAAATCTCCGTAGAAGAAGTTTCTGAAATTCGACTAGTGAAATTTTTTAATTTTTCTCCTTCATTTGGTACGGTCAGTATGAGATTTTTAGCAACGGTTGAATCTGGATGTCGGTGTATCAGTTGTAGAGAATTGTTGATCTCTGGATCCCTACTCCCCCGCTCATCTCCCATCATAAATATTGTGCGACATTCGTGTTTATCCGCTTGAGTTATGTACGGCACGATATCAAGCGCTGACCCACCAGAGAGTAAGCACACCACGTCCCCGTCGTGAGCGGTAATGACTTGATGTATATACTCACCTGCCAACTTAGCTGGTACGTCTGAGGTGATGACTTCCACGTTAATCTTTTTTAATAGTTTTATGTCCACCAAATTGGTTGCGCATGGCTGAGATCAGTGTGCCTGTGCGTGACGGGTTCTGGCGAGTGTCTTTTCGTTGATTAAGCGCTGCTTTAAGAACTGGAGTCTTGGCCTGTTCGATGATGTATTCCATTTCTGCTTCTGTTTCACCTGTTGGCACTTCGCCAGCAATTTGCTCAAGGTATCCTTTTGTAGCAAATGAGTCAGCTAGCCAGCCCATCAGACTGCTGCTGATAATGCTGCCGTTCTTGTATGGCTTGAGGGCTTTGATCACATCTATCTCAAGATCAGATTGCTCACTCTCGATAAAGTTTACCCCTTCTGCAATGGCCCCCATCATGCCGTACTCGATACCGTTGTGGGCCATTTTAACAAAGTGTCCGGCGCCCGACTTCCCAACGTGACCATAGCCATCCTCGGCAGCTAGCGTGATAAAGATATGCTCTATGTGGCTCACAATTTCTGTATCACCACCCACCATCAAAGATGCCCCATGACGTGCGCCATCGACACCACCAGAGGTCCCGCAATCCACATAGTGAATACCTTCTGATTGTGCAACAGCTGAGCGAGTCAGAGTATCTTTAAAGAATGTGTTCCCTCCATCAATAATAATGTCACCTGGGTTAAGGTTGGTTTTTACCTCGCTCAGTACATCATCTACAAACTCAGAGGGCACCATCATCCAGACAACCTTTTGTCCTGACATACTGCTGATAGCAGCGGCAATCGAATCGTGTGTATCCACCCCAAAAGTCGCCGCCCTTACTCGAGCTTCTTCTGATACATCAAAACCTCGAACAGTATAGCCAGCTTCGACCAGATGTTCTGTCATAGCTGCTCCCATCCGTCCAAGTCCAATGAAAATTAGTTCTTTTTGCATAGTTTATTTGTTAGAAATAATGGTGTGTTCTGGGCCCTGACTGCCCTTTTGATAACTGTGTAGTGGCAGCGTTTGCCATGACTCTAAAATCGGTGTAATAAATTTCCAGGCCGCCAAAACTTCGTCAGTACGCGTAAAGAGCATTTGGTCGCCAGCAATCGCGTCATATAGTACCTTTTCGTATGAGTTTTTAATCTCTTCTGTGCCCTTGTTACAGGCAAAGGCAAGTTCTCTGGTTTCTAGTTGAAAGCCTAGACCAGGTGATTTGGCGTCGAGGACTATAGCGATAGTCTGTTCTGGTGAAATGGTTAGGGTTACCTCGTTACCGGTGGTTTGGCAGGATTTAGTTTCAAACATCCCGGTCGCCACATCTTTAAATCGTACCTTGACTGCGACAGTTGCTCTGTCCAAGGCTTTTCCGGCTTTGATATAGAACGGTACTCCCTCCCACTCTGGTAAGTCTACTTCAACTTTCAATTCAAAGTATGTTTCTGTCTGTGAATCATTTGGAATACTTTGGTCAGCCTTGTAGCCGTCATACTGCGCCCGCAGTGCTGTGTTAGCAATACATGAGATATCTATTGGTTTGAGAGCAGTCAGTGCCCGACAACGCTCGTCTCGGATTGCCTCGATGTCAAATGTGGCTGGTTGTCGCATTGCTACGAGTGCGAGTAACTGCAATAAATGATTTTGCCCGACGTCGCGCAGCGCACCTACTCCCTCATAAAAGCCAGCTCGACCACCAACGTCGATAGTTTCGCTCATGTGAATATGGACTGATTCGATTGAGTCTTTGTCCCATGGTGCTCGCATCAACGTATTGGCAAATCGGAAAGAAAGTATGTTTTGTACCGCTTCTTTGGCCAGGTAGTGGTCAATTCGGAAAATTTGATCTTCTCGGTAGAGTTCTGATAATTGCGCATCAAGTTTCTGTGCTGTCTCTAAATTATGGCCAAATGGTTTCTCTACTAAAATATGTGTCCAACTCCCCTCCCCTTCAGTAGCAGCGTTAGATTGTTTGAGGTCTGTAAAAATTTGTTCGTAGTAGTTTGGTGGTACTGCCAGATAGAATAGTCTATTACTGCTCGTAGACATTTGGTTATCATAGGCTGCTAGTGACTCATTAAGCTGATCATAGGTACTAGCATCATCAAACGAGCCCGACACGTACGACACATGCTCGCAAAAGGATGCGATCAGTTCAGAGGGATGATTGTGCTCACCATCATGCTTAGAGATGGTTTCTTGTACAAAGGATTGGTATTCCTGGTCAGTTCGCTCTGACCTGGCCAGACCAATGACATGAAACTCAGTTGGCAACATCTCACGCGCATAAAGATCAAGCAAGGCTGGCAGTAGTTTCCGTTGGCTTAGGTCGCCAGTTCCGCCGAGGATTATGATTTGTGTAGGGTGTGCGTTAGTCATAGGAAAAATATATGTGATACTTTTGAGCCGGTATCACATCCGGCTGCTATTAACGGCAGTGCAGCCAGTAGTTTTTGAATGTCAGCAAAGCTGTCTACACTGTATAGAGCACTGTCTTTTAGTTCGTCAGTTGCTTCATTGAACGTAATCCCCTTTCCTGTTGTAAGGAACATAGGTTGGTCGTAGATACTGTCACCAACTACGTAGCAATCTTTGGTCGGTTCGATGTTAAGTGCGCTACATAACTCAAGTAGATAGGCATTTTTCATGGCGCTTTCAGTTCCTCTTGAATGAATACCGGTTAACTCATCATTTTCATCAAATACGCAGCTGGTGTTTGCAACTACATGGTGAATGCCAAGTTGGTCAGCAATCGTGTGGGCTGTGATTACAAAAGACCCAGTAATAATTGCAGTGATATATCCCTTTCTGTGTAGGTGATCTATTAAACTTTTCGCTCCTTCTCGCAACTGAACTTGCTGCAGTATCGGGATAATTTCATTTCTGGTTACATGTTTGTTTTCAAGGTCATACAACGTATCCAATTCGGTCATCCACTCTGCATATGATATGTCGCCATTTTTAAATGCCATGTAGAGGCGGTAGTCGTCATCTCCCGATATGCCTAGGAAGCTATTTATATCCACCCACTTATTGTTAGTGATGAGCGTGTCATCCATATCAAAAACGACTAGCTGTCTCTTTTGTTGAGTTTGTGTGTCGGGCATAGTCTCTAGAGTTTGGAAATCAAGGTTGCGGCTTCGCTTAGGTTTTGAACCACGTGCGTGGCTGCTGCTTGGAGTTCTTGATTGCTAGTTGTAAAGGTAATCGACTGATCGACTGCTGCAAATAAGGCCAGGTTGTTGCCTCCGCTGCCGACCACAATACAGTCAGACAAGAGTAAATCATTAGCACTGCAATAGTTCTGTAATAGCGTCACTTTTGCTTCACGTTCGTTGCCTGCTGAATGTAAGTCACATAACATCTCTGATTCGTCAAAGATGCAGGTGGTGGTGGCGATGGCATTGTTAATCCCTAACTCAAATGCTACGGCATCAGCCGTCATTTGAAATGATCCGGCCAGTAATAAGGTGTCGTACCCACTGCTAGTAATTAACTGCAGTGCGGTTAATGCATCAGGTTGTAGGTCATACTCCGTCACGTACTCCAATACTTGCGCCTTGGTGTGCTTATTAGTATCTAAATGATAGAGCTTCTTGAGCTCAGTTAGCCACTGCTGATAGTTGATTTCTTCTTTGGCAAAGTCTGAATACAGTTCTTTATCTTGTTCCTTTGTGACTCCTAATGATGTATTAAAATGTTCCCAGATATTTCCGGTAATCAGCGTATTGTCTAAATCAAAAACAACTAGTTTGTTTTTACTCATAACCCAATACTATCATTATATTGATTAGTAAGGTGGCAGGTAGAGCATTGGGTCGATGTAGGCTTCGGTGGCGGCTACAGGAGTAGTGGCTGGTCCACAGCCGGTGACGGTCTTGATTTCGTTAAAGCGACGAACGCTAACCCCCTCTTTGGCATAGACCGTAAAGTGCAAGTGCGGTCCGGTTGAAAACCCTGTGTTACCAATGTAGCCGATAGTTTCGCCGGTGCCGACCTTTTGTCCTGGCGTCACCCCTATGACTGATTGGTGGGCATACATGGTAGAAAATCCGTTAGCGTGGTCAATCAGTGTCCACTTCCCCCATGAGTAACATCCTGGGACTGCGTCAGTGTTGCCGGTAGCACGCACTGTCCCCGCCAGTGGTGCAAGAATAGGCGTACCGCTAGGTGCACCAAAGTCGACACCCGAGTGATACGGTCGCCCACCATAGGCAGCCGCATTACGCTTGGCAAACTCTGTCCCCCCGAAGTATTGGGTGATTATCACGTTGGCTAATGGCCAGTTGAACACCTGTGTTCCTGGTGATGGGATTGTGTTGGGATCAAGGATGAATTGTAGCTGGGATTCAAAGTCCCGCAATTCACGCATGATTTGATCACGGGCTGCTTCTTGGGATGCTAGTAGTGCTTGGTACTCAGCCTCTTCATTTTGGGTCGCTGAAAGTAGTTGGGCTTGTTCTGCTCGACTGGTAACCAAAACCGAGTTCTGGTCGGTGTACTGATTCTTTAGGGAAGAAAGCTCTGAGCGCTTATCTTCGTTCAGATCACGCCTCTCGTCTAGGGCTAATTGCAATTCGCTGAGGGTCGCTACCTTAGCAGCCATTTCATTTTGGACAGTATCAAAAGTGTCAATTTCGGTCCAGAAATCAGACAAGCGGTCATTTTGTAGTAGTAGCTCAATTAGGCTTTGTTCACTGGCCTGGTACTGCGACCGGATGATGTCGCCAATTGCAGATTGGGTGGTGGCAATATCTTGTTCAGTTGCTGTCATCTCTAAGATCAATTTATTGATCTCGAGGTCGGTAGAAGAGATCTGTGCTTCGGTCTTGCTGATCTCGGCGTTCACCTTCTTTCGTTCGGTTTCGAGGCGATTGATGGCTGATTGAAGGGTCTTTTTTTCTGCCCCCACTTCCATTAGTTCCAGTTCGAACTTGGCAATTTCGGCTTCGATTGATTTGAGGCGATCACCACGTTCGGCAATTTCGGTCTGTAGTTTTTCAATTTCACTCTGCGCAAATACCTCTGGAACAATCGCAAAAGTAACTGGTAGAACCAGCCCGATAATAAAGGCTACGAACGCGCGTGACGTCATCCAGGTATTTTATCACAAGCTGATTGTATCCGCTTGAGGGTTTCAACCTGCCCTAGTACGTAGGCACAAGTGAAGGGGTCGGGTGACCGTTCTCGGCCCGACAATGCGACTCGTAGTGGCCATAGCACTTCTCCCCTCCCTATTTCACTAGCATAGTCCCAGATAGCTGATTTGATTGTATCGGGCGAACTAAAATCAGCGGCTGTTAGTAGTTCGTGTGCGTGCTGTAGTCGCGGTAGGCTGTCGGCAGCAGAGTCATCGTTCTTCCATTTTAATAGTGATGTATCGTAGGTGGTTTGGGCAAATGCCCAGTCGTATTCACCGTCGACAACGGTTGTCTTGATTTCTGTTTGGGTGTGTAGGCGTTCAAGCATAACTGGCGCCAGCTTTGCTACAGTTTCTGCATCGTGATCTGGTAGGGCGGTTTGCACGTAGGTGACCTGCTCTGCTGGGGTGAACTTTGCTAAATATTCTTTGTTCATCCACTGTAGCTTCTCTTCGTTAAAGGCTCCACCTGACTTTTGGATTTTGTCTAAGGTAAAACTGCTGACTAGTTCAGCGTCATCAAATAGCTCTTGCTCCCCACCTGGGTTCCAGCCGATCAGCGCCAAGAAATTACGAATAGCAGCCGGCAGGTAGCCGTCTGCGCGATATTCAAGGATGTCTTTGGCCCCATCGCGCTTACCGAGCTTCTTTTTACCATCTGCGGCCATAATTGGCGGTAGTGTCACAAACACTGGATATGGTATATCGAGTGCATCATAGAGGCTGAGGTATTTTGGTGTGCTAGAAATAAACTCTTGTCCCCGCATGACGTGTGTGACGCCCATTTCCTTGTCATCAACAATATGAGCAAAGTTGTACGTAGGATAGCCGTCTGCTTTGATGATAATAAAGTCATCCAGTGCCTCTTCCCCAGCGGTGAGTTCGCCTCGAACAGCATCCTGCCAGGTGTAGCGCTTGATTTCTGGGGTTTTGAGCCGAAGTGGCTTTGTACCATCCCATGTGCCAGGCCCCTCTGGTCGGTGGTGTCGGTACAAAAACGGTCGGTCTTCAGCTTCAGCTTGTTCACGAAAGGCGGTTATCTCTGCTTCGGTATACGGATCAGGATACGCCAACCCCTTATCGATTAGCTGCTGGGCATACTGTTTGTAGATGTCTAGGCGGTCGGACTGTAGACACGAGCCAATTGCAGCCGATGGTTTGTCCGGGCCAATATCATACGTGATACCTAGCCAGTCAAGCGCCTCGATTGTGTGCTCGATGGCGCCGGTCACTTCCCTACTTTTGTCGGTATCCTCGATGCGTAGGATAAAGGTTCCATTGTTTTTCTTGGCCCAGAGGTAGGCAAATAGAGCGGTTCTAATGCCGCCAATGTGTTGAAACCCAGTTGGTGAGGGTGCATATCTTGTGACTACAGGTTTATGATCCATGTTCGATGCCGATTGATAGTATGACGCCAGCCAGTTTAGCAGCAGCGTCGGGAATAAAGAATTGCTTGGCAGCCGCTGACATATCTGACAGCCTTTGCGGATCAGTCATAATAGTGCTTATTTCGGTTGCGAGCAAGTGCGGGGTGAGGTTTCGCTCCTCGATCACGATTCCTCCGCCACTTCTGCTATAGGTGTATGCGTTGGTGCGCTGGTCGCGACTGACGTCTTCTGGAATCGGGACGATGATTGCCGGGGTGCCAAAGTACGCCAACTCAAACAAGGTCGTGCTGCCGGCTCGGGTAATGACCATCGAAGCGGCTTGCATCAGGGCCGATACGGTCTCAACTGGCACAGTGTCAGCCACGTAGTAGCTTGACCCTAGGTCAGTCCCCTGCAGCAGACCTTGGGCGGTGGTTTGGATATCAGACATTTGCGGCCCTGTCTGGTGAAAGATTCGGTAGTGCGGTAGTAGTTCAAGCAGGCTGCGTAGTACAGCTTCATTAAGCTTTTGTGCCCCTTGCGAACCTCCGGTTACATAAATCAAAGGTTTATCATTTGGGATACCAAGCAGCGCGAGTGGGTCATCGTGGATTTCTTTTAGCTCTGCCCGTAATGGAATGCCAGTCAGCGCAGTTTTCTCAGCTGGAAAGAACTGAGCTGCATCATCGTAAGCAATGGCAATGTAGCGAGCAAACTTGCGTGCCATGTGGTTGGCCTTGCCCGGGGTGGTGTCAGACTCATGGATAACTACTGGGATTTTGAGGATGCGGGCTGCTAGAAGAATCGGTACAGCGGTGTATCCTCCCTTAGAAAAGATCACGTCTGGATAGATGTAATAGAGCTTCCAGACTGCACAAAAAAAGCCAAAGAAAGTTCGGAAAATATCAAAGAAATTCTGGATAGATACGTAGCGTCGAATCTTCCCAGCTGGGCAATTCACGTAGGTAATATTGTAGGTGTCGAGCTGTTCCCGGCTGTATGGCACAGGGCCAAAGTAGTAGAGCTTAGGTGTTAGTTCACTATTGTTCAGCTCAGCAGCCACCGCCATCAGCGGATAAAAATGACCACCAGATCCTCCGCCAACAAGTCCGATTCGCATATGTAAAAGTGTAGCACGCGCTAGGCTCGTGTGAGTCGGTATTTGGACACATTAAGGACAATTCCCATCGCCGCTAGTGTCACTAGTAGCGCTGTCCCACCATGGCTAATAAATGGCAGCGGCAGACCAGAGAGTGGCGCAACCGCCAGCATGGCACCAATATTTAGAAAGGCTTGGGCCATAATGACGGTGATAATTCCAATCACGAGCAGTACCCCAAACATGTCAGCTCCCTGCTGGGCTATCTTGTACCCACGCAGTGCAAACGCCACAAATAACCCTAGCAAAAACGTCACCCCCAAGAAGCCAAATTCCTCGCTGTATACCGCGAAAATAGAGTCACCAATCGGCTCTGGTAAGTACTCAAATTTTTGAATACTTTGGCCAAATCCGCGACCAGAAATACCGCCTGACCCAACGGCAATAAGTGATTGTTTGATCTGGTACCCACTGCCTAGTGGGTCAGCTCCGGGGTCAAGGAAGGTGGTGAGTCGATCCATAACGTATGGTCGAGAAAAAGCAACGGCTGCTAGTAGTAGCACACCCGCCGCCAGCAAAATCAATAAATCTCTGACTCGAGCTCCAGCCACCACAAACATCGCTAATCCAGCCGTCGCCATAATCAAGAATGTATCGGTGTCTGGTTGTAACAGCATCACTATCCCCGTAACACCGCTAATGATGCCAAATGGTATCAATCCATAGCGCCAGTCCCCTACATGTTTGTGCATGCCGGATAGCCAAGTAGCCAGGTAAATAACGTAAGCAATCTTCAGAAACTCAGATGGCTGAACAGTGGTGATCCCCAGGTTGAGCCATCTGGTTGCACCGGCGTGTGACATACCAAGCCCTGGGATAAACACCGCCAAGGTACCAATTAAGCCAATCACAAATATGTAAATTGCATACTTACGCCAGTGTCGATAATGTACATTGCTCAAGATAAACAACGCCGCTCCCCCACCAACAATGCCAAAGACAAATTGACTAAACGCCACCGATCCAAAGCTAGCGCCATCGCGTGCCAGCAAGCCAAGCGAAGCTGAAGAAAATATCAAAAATCCAATTGTTACCAGCGTAATAACTAGCGACAAAAAGACCGTGTCCACTCCCTTTGGCTTTGGGCTGCTCATGCGGTGGTAGCAATAATTACACCAATTACCGCACAGATCATACTGATAATCCAGTAACGCATCACCACTTTTTCTGACGGCCAGCCGATAGCTTCAAAGTGGTGGTGTAGCGGTGCAATCCGGAATAGTTTATTGCCGGTGGCTTTGCGATACAGCAGCTGTAGTATGTTTGAACCAACCGTTGCCAGTAGGGGTAGGGCTACAATAAACATCAGTGATATACCGTGCCCGTCACCCAGCGCATCAGTCATAAAGACCACCACTCCAAGCGACAGCGTCAGAGCCATCGTTCCTGTCTCAGTCATCCAAAACCTAGCTGGTGGAATATTAAACCAAAGAAATGCCAATATAGCGCCCACCACCGTCGCACAAAATGTCGCCAGACCAATTTGGTCTTGGACTAAGGCAATCCCCGCGTAGGCACCAAATACGCTAGCAAAGACACCGCCAGATAATCCATCAATGCCGTCTATCACACCGCTGGCATACAGCATTAGTGTTAGTAGGACGAAGAATGGAATGATTAAAATACCAAGCTCAATGCTCCCATCATAAGGGATGTTGACTGACGTCACCTGTAGCTTGTCATAAAACCACCAACCCAAGCCAGCTGCCAAGACACTAATAATCGCCAATCTACGGCTAAGACGTAGACCCTTTCCATGATGAGTAACGTCGTATACGTCGTTTACTAGACCCAAAAGCGCACCTACTAGTAGCGCTGCCACTGGGATGAATGTCTGCGAACGACTCAAGAAATTAAGCTGCGAAAAGAATGTGTCTGGGAACATGGCAGCCAGAATGGTCGTGCCACCGAGCGTTAGTATTACACTGCCCCAGACTACGATACCGCCCATGCGTGGTGTCGCAGTTTCCTCCTCACCCTTGAGTCGGTTGAATTCAGTTGCATCGTGCCCGCCGATAGCGGTTTTGCCGCCAGTTTTTTTCCAAACTTTATACTTATACAGAAAGCGCGTCAGTATTGGCGTGATCAAAACTCCGATGATAAACGCGAGTAAGGCAGGAGTTAAGACGCTGACAATAGTGTTACTCATAAGCTAATGGTTCGGTTACTGACTCTTGGACAGCCGCTACGAGTTCCAGTACATCGCTAAAGCGGGCGTCTCTGGTTGAGCCTAGTACGGTGATAATTATTGGTCGGTTAAGCCCTAGGTCAAACGCGACAGTAAGGTTTCCCTCAGCCAGGTCAGTGTAGCCGGTTTTGGATCCTAGTAGGTTAGGTATTTGGGTAGCGATCGCGTTGGTGTTATCGACATCGTGGTACGCTCCGGCGGTGTTGTACACCCGGGTAGCCGACTGGGTTGTCGGCGCTAGTATTTCTGGATAGTTGACCAAAATGTATTCCATCAAAAAGCTCACATCCCGGGCCGATCCCATGGCGCCAGCCTCAACCGCCGACATGTCTAGCCCGGTGGTGTTTTTGAATGACAGGGTTGGTAGTTGTAGCTCGTTGGCGCGAATGTTCATCCCTTCGATAAATTGTTGGGCCGGGTCGCGGTCACCAAGCAGTGCACCCACACTCGCTCCCAGCGCATAGGCTGCGTCGTTTGAAGATGAGATCAAGGCCAACTGACTCAGTTCTTCGACGGTCAGTTCTTCGCCCGCTAGTAGTCCACTATTGCCAGATTGTTGGATTGCCGCTAGTGGCACATCTACCCGGGTTTGGTCGGTGATTAATTCGTGCGCCAACAAGGCCGTCATTAGTTTAGTGATTGACGCTAACGGCAAAGTATCCCCCTCATTTTTCTTATACAGTGCACGCTGTCCAGCGACGTCCCAGACGTAGGCAGCATCTGCCCTGAGGGTAAGATCAGTTAGCTTGTTGGGAGTAGTCTCTAGGGTTTCTTCTGTAACCTGTCGGTATGGTTGTTCTATGACTTCCTCAACACTTTGCGCTGACTTTGATTGGAAATACCATAATGACCCAAACGCTCCGCCAAGAATCACTGCGAGCACTAACAATTGCGACACAATCGGAAAGTGATTGCTTTCTGTAGCTTGCTCTGGTTCTATCAGTGGCATGGTCATACAGTTTCAGGGCTAGCAGCAAAAGAGTCAATAGCAGTCATAAAATCACCAAACTGTGGCAGCTCGTGCTTTTGTGTAACTCCCAGATGCTGTAGTAGAGCTGGGCTGACTTTAAATTGATGAGAGTTCTTGATAGTTTCTCGTTCGATCAGCCCACGCGTCATGAGGTTACGTAATATAAAGGCCGAGTTGACCCCACGGATTCGATCGATCTCCCCTCTCGAGACTGGTTCACGGTAGAGGATGATGGCGAGCGTCTCGGCCCCGGCCTTGCCGATGTCTTGCGAGAGTTCATTTTTACGCAGCGATTCGATAAATTCACTCAGCTCGGGTGCGGTCACTAGCTGTACTTCGGTATCGGTCTCGAGTAGTCGCACCGCACCAGCTTGTAGGCGTAGTCGCAGCTTATCAAGTGCACTACCAAAAGCCTCCTCATCGGCTGCAAACAGCTTTTGGAGGGTGGCTTTTTTCTGCGGTGTTGCCTGATAAAACAACACCCCTTCGATGAGTACATGAAGCTCCATACTATTTCGCAAATATAGCATATATAGCCCTGTAAATCCGCTTACTTTTCCTAGTAGTACTTGGGTATACTCGCCTTCTTTGATTCCATATGGATATCTTCGTAGCGACCACCTTGAGTGATGAGGATGTCACCCTGTTTGAATAGTTCTAGTATTGCCAAAAATCCCACAATGACATTTTTGTGTTCTGGTTCATGTCGACGTAGTTCAGAGAAGCGCGTCTGCATTTGCTGCTCGATACGTTTTTGTAACTTAGACATCATGTCTTCGAGGCTGATAGTTGGTCTGACGGTGGCTTTAGTTTTAGGTGCTGCTTCACGGGGTAGGTTGTGCAAGACACGCTTCATGGCTTCTTGTAGCTCGTTTACTGTACAAAACTCGTCAGTGACAAACAATGGCTCCCGTGGTGGTGTATATCGCGGTTCATGCAGGACTGTTTGGCCAAACCCGGCTGCCAGTGGTGCAGCAGCGTCACGGTACAACTGATACTGTTTGAGACGATCTTGTAGGTCTTCGATACTCCCCTCCTCTTCTTCGGTCAGCTCTAGCACTGGTAGCAGTGATTTGGATTTGATTAGTAGCAGTGTGGCTGCTAGCGTCACAAACTGGACTGTGTTTGGTAGTGACAGTTCTTGCATCAGCGATACCCGCTGCATGTATTCGTCTGTGACAGTGGCTAGAGATATGTCGTTGATCAGCAGCTTGCGCTTTTCAACTAGCTCAATCAAAAGCTCGAGCGGCCCCTCAAAGACCTCGGTTTTTACGGCAAAGCGATTAGGATCAATAGTGACCGTTTCCATGGTTATAAGTATAGCAGAGCAAGGCCACAAACTGGACGGATAACTTCTCTTCACAAGCTTCGATGTACACTAGCTTAAACAGGCACGCAGTCCCCGCTGGCGCTCAGCTAAGTGATCCATCCTGTTAGCTTTACCTACACAGTAAACTGCCCTTTCTCGTAGATTACTTTTTCAGTACCATCGTACAGAGTGGCTGTTACCTTGCGGTCGGTTGTAGTGACGATGTCGCTATGAACTACCGAGTCGTTATACCCGAGCTTTTCCCACTTGGCGTCAGAGACTTTGGTCGGATCGCCAGTGTAGCAATCACGATAGGCAGAACCAAGGGCAATATGTGAGTTACCAAACTTACCACCCACATTTTCGTCATACAAAGTTTCGGCCATAAATTTCGTGATACGCGATAGCCTGCAATCAGTCAGGGAGTACTCACCCACCTGATTGCCACCCTTATTTTTAATCATGGCTTTAAGCAGCTTCTCGTTTTTTGTTGCAGTAGCTTTTGTCACCTTACCGTCTTTAAAGGTTAGTTCGATTCCTTCAATTTTTGAACCATATTGCAACAGCGGTTGATTAAATTTAATCCAGCCGTTTACTTCGCGAAAGTTGGGGGACGTGAATACTTCATATGATGGAACATTGTTCCCACCCCCAGCCCGCCAAGCGCGATCTTTTCCAATTCCGACAGTTAAGTCGACATCCTCTCCCACCATGTGAACTGACTTTATCTGTAAATCTGTTAGTTCCTGAGCAGTTTTTTGAACCGTAGTATTAATCTTCTTCCATTCAGCAACCGGGTTGTCTGAGTCTAGGTAACAGGCATTAATAATTTGGTCCCAAAAGGCTTTAGTGCTCATTCCAGCCTCCTTGGCAGCAGCATCTGTTCCATACAAGGCGAGTGTCCATGTCATCGTGCCCGCGTCAATTTTTTTGAACTTCCAATCTTTGGCGGGTTTCATTGCGCCTGAGCGCTGCATAATTTTCTTGGGATTAACAGCAGCGAGTGCGTGCGGATCTGTATCAGCAATAATATAAATAGTTGCGTCTGCTTGATCAATCTTGCCCCGGTAGTATTTGTCGGCAAAAAACTCTAGCTGACCTTTACTTGCGTGATCAAACACGTTTTTCGTAAAGTTGTACTGTTCATTGTTACTAGGAAGAAAAACACCCAGTGGGTTATAGCCAGCTTTAAGGATGGCTGTTTGCAAATGAAAGTAGAGTGGTTTTGCAACTTCTGGTACCGTAAACTCAACTACAGAGCCTTTTGCAAGTGGTTTGCCGTCCCTGGACTGCAATCCAAACTTAACCAGTAGTTCCGCGTACTTTGCCAATATTTCGTCTGATGGTTGGCAGGATTGTTTCATAGTGTGTAGCAGTATAACAAACCACCAGCACTGTGTGCTGGTGGTTTGTTGATTCTAGGTAGTTTCTTCTCCTTCTTTCTCGCCCGTTGTGCTTAGCAGTACATCGATGCGGTTGATGTCTCGGGGGAACAAGGTGGCTTCTTTCACATTCTTGATGCCACAGAACTTGGCTGTTAAGCGCTCGAGACCCATACCCCAGCCACCGTGCGGTGGGATGCCATATTTGAAGGCTTGTAGGTAGAAATCAAACTTGGCTGGATCAAGGCCCTTCTCGGCTGCTTTAACCTTAAGTGCTTCTAGGTTGTGGACTCGCTGCCCACCGGTGGTGATTTCTACCCCACGGAACAACAGGTCAAAGCTTTTAGTATTGCCCAAATCCTGCGCATCTTCCATCGTATAGAACGGTCGCTTGCTTACTGGGTAGTGAGTAATAAAGATGAAGTCCGATCCTAGTTCAGCTGCTGCATACTCGCACAGCCATCGTTCGTCTTCTGGGTCGAGGTCAGAGGCTCCTACTTTATCAGTGCCAGTTTTTTCTTTGATTAGTTCCAGAGCTTCTTGGAGTTTTAGGTGTGGGAATATCTCAGTGTCGGGGATAAGCGGTACGTCTGTTTCTAGGATGTCTAATTCAGCTTGGTGATTGGCTTTAATGTACGTTGCGATGTGCTTCATCAGTGCCGTTTCTATCTTCATGATATCGGTGTGGTCAGTGATGAATCCCATTTCCATATCGAGTGACGTGTATTCGCTCAGGTGGCGGGACGTTGCACTCTTTTCGGCTCGAAAGGCAGTTGCGAACGAAAAGACTCGCTCAAAGGCCCCGACCATGATTTGTTTGTATAGCTGTGGACTGGTCGCGAGGTACGCGGTGCGGTCTTTAAAATACTCAACCTTAAATACCTCTGCCCCACCCTCGGCGTCGCCACCCACTAGCTTTGGTGCTTGGAATTCAGTAAAGCCTTCTGCTCGCATAAAATCACCATAGCATTTGGTGATAGCCGCCTGGATGGTAAAGATTGCGCGGTCTTGCTTTCGTTTGAGGGTGAGTGGGCGGTTATCGAGCGTGGTTTCTAGCTTCATTTCTGCCTCGAGGTCAAATGGTAGTTCCTCTGCTAGGTTGAGGATCTCAATATTGGTGATTTCTAGTTCGATGTCGCCATTATCAACCTTGTCGTTGACCATTTTCTCTGGTCGTTCGTTTACTACCCCGGTAATAGCTACTGATGATTCTGGTCGGACTGTCTTGGCGACTTCGAGTACCTCCGGCTTGCCAAACACCACTCCTTGCACCATGCCGGTTCGATCACGGAAATCAAAGAACGCCATTTTCCCTTGGTCACGAGCTACACTAACCCAGCCATTGATAGTGACCGTCTCACCCTTTTTAGTATTCAGTTCTGCAATAAGTGTTCGTTCCATAGATTATAGGTTAAATTGTTAGTCCCACTTTTTCTCGTACGTCGGCCAGCTTCACGTTAGCAACTGCGTTAGCTTTTTCTCCACCTGTTTTTATAATATCGTATACATATTCCGGATCAGCAACTAATTGGTTGTAGCGCTCTCTCATTGGTTTTAGATACTCGTTTACCTTATCGGTAATCTCACTCTTTATATCACCATACCCGACACCTCCTTGAGTAAACTTTGCGCGCATGCTGGTGTCTTCTTCTGGTGATGCAAATAGTTTGTAGATTTTATAGATCGGGTAGTCGTCTGGATTCTTAGTATCTGCAATTTCCTTACTGTCCATAGGAGAACCCATGATCAGTTTCTTGGTCTCCTCTTCAGTGGCAAATAGAGGTAATACATTTCCGTAAGACTTGGACATTTTTTGCCCATCCAACCCAGGAACCGACTCGACTTCATCCATAATAATTTCTTCGGGCAGTTTGAATGTGTCTCCAAACAAACGATTAAACTTTTGTGCAGTATCTCGAGCGTACTCAATGTGCTGTTTTTGATCTTTGCCTACTGGTACGACATCCGGATCATAGATTAAGATGTCTGAAGCCATCAGCATTGGATACGTAAATGTTCCTACTGAAATCTCGTTATTCTTAGCTTCAGCATCCTTAAAGGCGTGCGCTCGCATAAGATACGGCATGCTAGTCAGCGCATTAAATATGCAGGCAATGTACGGATGAGCAACAACGTCCGACTGTTTGAATAGAACGGTCTTTGTGGGGTCAATACCAATTGCTAGATACCCGCAGATCAGATGGAACGTGTTGTCGATTTGTTCCTTTTGTGGGTCCTGTACATCTGAAAGGTTGTTCAGTCGGTTGAGTGAATGGAGATCTGCCACGAAGATATACGATTCGTATTGATCTTGCAGGTCAACGAATTGTTTTATTGCTCCAAAATAGTTTCCAATATGCAATCGTCCAGTTGGTTTTACTCCAGATAACAATCGCTTTTTAGGTTCAGACATAGTACCAGCAATAGTACCAAAAAACGCTTGTAAAACAAACGTTTTAAATGGATATATGTGGTCTACATGGCTAGTGGTAGCGTCAGAGTAAAGCGTGATCCCTTGCCTTCCCCTTCTGAGTGGGCAGTGATGTCTCCGCCCATGGCGGTTGCCATTTTGTAAGCGACAAACAAACCTAAGCCGGTACCAGTAGTGTTTACCTTACTCGCCCCCTCAGCTCGGCTGAACTTCTGGAACAATATATCGATTGTGTCTTGGCTCATTCCAACGCCGGTATCAATCACGTCGACATAAACCTGCTTCTTACTAACATCGTCCCGGACAAACACTGTGACCGAGCCTTTCTTTGTGTACTTAACCGAGTTGTTAATCAAGTTGTGGGCCATTTGGACGGTCTTGCCTACGTCGGCATGAACGATTGCCTTGCTCTGCAAATTGGTTCGGAACAAGAGTACTAGCCCGGACTTGAGTGCTGTTGGGCGCACGTCATCACAGATTCGTTCAATCTCATCTTTTAGGTTAAAGTCGGCCAGCTCGTACTTCATGTTGCCAGATTCAATTCTCGAGACGTTGAGGTAGTCTTCCACGGCAAGAGCCATGCGTTTGGCCGAAGTTTCGATTCGCTCTAGTGGCTCCTTGGCTTTTTCTGGTATTTTACCAAAACTCCCTTCACTGAGCATTGACGCGTATCCGCGGATAGAAGTTAGTGGGCTACGTAGCTGATGCGAAGCAATCGACACAAACTCAGATTTTTGCTTGTCTAGTGTCTTGAGTCGAACGTTGGCCTTCTCGAGCTTGGTTGTAAGTACCTGGAGCTGCTTACGTTGCTCTGTCTCAGCTCGAACAGTTTTGTAAAGAAAGACTGACAGGATGCTTGTAAGAACAAGAGTTATTGAAGTGATTATCAAACCGGTACGACTCTCGATATAGGTAAATTGTGAACCAGTTAAAATGAGTAAAGTAACTATTAGTGCGGATGTGGCAGACGTTCCCACATTAAATGTTTTAAACTTTACAATAAGCCAGGCAATAAGGGACATAAAGAAAGTCATGCTAAATAGCGTATAGAATTCGATGTCGGTGTTTATTAGAATATTCAGCTCAGCTAAATAGGAAATAAAATAGATACCTCCAAAGAAAACCAGTAGAAAGGCCTCAATTCCTAGTCCAAGCACAGCTCGTTGTATTCGTTCAGCTCTAGGAAGTTCAGTAACTCCCTTAAGTAATAACCAACCAATCCAAATAAACGCTAACGCTCCAAGTGCAGTGTAGTATGCAAGGTACAATTGCCCTTCATACCCAAAAGCGTCACACCAGCTGATGTTGAACCCGCTAAGATTTAAGTCACTAGCAGCAAAAAATATGACTGGGAATGCTAAACCTGCAAGCATAATTTTTTGTCCTGAAGGCATTGGTTTGCCTCTGACGAATGCGTATACAAAATATATGGAGAGCAACGCAATTGCCGCCTGAAGCATTCCGTATAGTGACCATAGAAATAAAACCCATTGACCTTGCACTAATGTCCATGCAAGCAAGTTTATAATTACCCAGCCTGTGAAGCTGAGTAAGATTAAACAAAGTAATCTATTTAATAGTTCTCTTGGTGCACTAATAAAAACAAGTAATGCGATCAGTAAAGCAATCAGTGCTGTAGGTATATGTGAATAATACAAAAGCGCCGGTAAATCATTTGAAAAGATTAAGTATGTTGGTTCTGGGTATAGATAGCAGAGCATAGTATTTACAGGTTAGGTCCTGCACACTCATCAGGTGAGTCACCTGCATTGCAGCTGGTTACATAGCAGTCTGCTTCATTTGTCATACAAGTGTAAGAGGCTTCGCAGTCTGTAATATCTTCTCCACAAAACTCTAGTAAAGTAGCTGCATAACGCTCTACTTCTTGGTAGAAGTACTCCTCGGTACAGTCATCATCCTCACATCCTATGTAGCAGTATGTTGATGTGGGGTCACAGTCGATTTCGTAAGTAACCATAAAATCTTGTGCTATTACATACCGATAGTACGAAGTGAGAACAGTGAGTCCAATAAAAGCGCACAACATCAACGTCAGTACTCTGCTTACTGTGCTTGTTTTCATAACTTATAATACAGTATAGCAGGTCAGGGTTGGTGTTTATGTTCCAATTGTTTATATCAATGTCCAGCGATAAATAATTCTTTGCAAAGCAAATTAACTGGATGTTAGTTTTTTTATGTATCCGTACACACTAGGTGGATATGAGTTCCAGTTTCTTGTTATTTCTAGCTCAGGTGAAATATGTTCAACTATCAATGGTCGAACGCCTATTTCAGACTCGATAGCCTTAAATGCTGGGCTGACTACCTCTTTGACAAACTGTAATTCATTAGGGACATATGATTCGAGCATAACACCATGTACACATTGTAAAGCCAGCATTTTTTTGTACTGTTCTAAGATGTTGCTTCTTTGGTTTCTATCAATCCAATCTGACTCATCCATAATTTCGGGTACTTTAGGATAGACTGATTCAAAAATTTGTTTATGAAATTCTGGTAAGCCTTCCCCAAATTTTGTCACTATTTCATCCATTGGTTTACCTTGACTGGTCGCAAAATCAATTACGGTTACATTTTCAATTATCTCCTCGCCTGATTTGGACACGCCCTGAAAAATAGGTAGTTTACCAAGCGAAATTTTTAATTCATTGTTTGCTACAAAAATACCCTTATGGTCTTCGCCTACAATCAGGTCGTATTTGTATGATTCGGTCATTTCAATGACGTGAGCAACTTCATAGTTGGGTGTCGCTAGGTGTCTCGACAAATAAAATATCGGCTCTGATCTCGAGAAATGTTCAGGTATGTTACCTTGGAGGTATTCCTCCACTTTTTTAACCAAAGCAGGATTATTTCGTCTGCACTCAATTTCGTTAACAGCGTCTTCTATTGATGGGCAGAAAAGCTCTGTAATTAATCTATCAGTTTTATTGGTGATACCTTCATTAGAGCCATACTGGTTGTTGTTTTGGATATTCTTAGTCAGAGGCAGTTGGTTACGTCCGGTAAAAAGTAGCATAGTTTCCCTCAATGTAAACACTAGTTATATTCATTGCGTTTACTTAAATATGTGTTATAATTTATGTAGATTGATATCCACAATTATGGAGGCTATAAATGCTGCTTGGATCATTCCTCTGGGCGCAGCTGGCGTCCTTTCTGTATGCTTGTACTAATCAAATAGACAAGCACATTCTTGAAACACATCTAAGAAAGTATGGTCCCGGGACATTGATCCTTTATTCCACACTTCTTACAAGCATCGTACTGGTCGTGCTCGTAGTGACCAGTTCTTTTACTGGACTGGACTTTTATGAAGATACGAAGGCTATATTTAGCCTACCTGTTGCATTTGCATCGTCTGTAATTACCTCCCAACCTTTGGGTCAGCAGGATCTTAATGTGTTCTATCTGGTAGTTGTCGCCGTGTTGAATGTGCTGGTCTTGGGTTGCTACCTGTATGCTATGGATCGAGAAGAGCCGGTCGTAGTAATCATCTTCTATCAACTAGTTCCTGTTTTTACAGGTATCGGTGGATGGTTTGTTTTGGGGGAAGCAATCTCAGGACTGCAGTTGTTCGCTATGGCTCTAATTCTGCTAGGTACAGGGTATGTGTCCATTAGTGATGATGTCGATGGTCAGTGGAGTATAAGTTGGGGCACCATCGCTTTAATGGTTCCAGCGTCAATTTTTTGGGCAGCTGAAACAGTACTGTTCAAAAAAGTTGCACTAGAAGAAAGTCTGGTGCGATCAATATACTTTGAGGGTGTAATAATGGTTTTGTTGGGTGTGCTAATACTTGTGTTTGTTCCCCAATACCGTAAGGCATTCTGGGCTTCGAGAAGATTGGGTGGTAAATTGCTGTGCCTGAATGTTGTGAATGAGAGTTTGTACAACATCGCTAATGTGGCTATAGGATATGCTGCACTGATTTCAACTGCTGCCTTTGTTATGACTACTAACACGTATCAGGCATTTTATGTGCTAGTGCTGAGCATGTTAATTGCAAAACCCATTATTTATACTCGAAAGGAGTTGATAAAGTTCACACTAGCCTTGCTATTTACTGGCGCAGGAGCCCTAATACTTGTAGATACTGGTATTGAGTTCTGAGTAAGCGCAGACCGCACAAATTAGTTTGTGCGGTCTTTTATATGTCTAAAAAGCTGCCATCCAAGGGAGGGCAGCTTAGATTCAAACTCGTCCGTGTTGAAACATTACGGGTTCTTGCATGTGAAGTGGCCAAAAATTCTCGACAAGTCGTTTTTCAATAAGGCTGATACCCTTCTCCCTCTTGGTGTCCCAGCCATTTTTTCTTCGAACGTGGGCCGACAAGGTTTTATAGCCGATACGTGCAATAAAGAACTTAGTTTCCCTTAGTAGAAGTGAACCAATGCCATGATTTTGAAAGTCTGGATGAATTGCTTCTGAGTATGAGTACGCTCCGTGTTTTTGTGGGGTAAATAGCGCATCTGAACTATCAAGTAATGCACTCGCTTCGTTTTCTGACATTGTTATAGATAAACCGATATTTTTTCCGTTGCACGATACGGTCGTTGCCTATGCGTCTGCTTTCAGTAGACCGTTTATTTCCTCATCTGCTAACCACATTTCTTGTGGAAAGCATTTTTTATCCAGTGTCGTACATAGTTCGACACATTCTGTAAACTTTGTGTTTACAAAACGTATTGTAGTGCTCATTTCTCTTCCTTACTGCTACTAGAGGAAATGCATTAAAACATGCAAATAGTGCAAGAGATATAAAACACCTGTTGATAGCAGGTAATGTTAGTGCTTACAGCAAAAACAGAATCACCAGCGGTACCATGAGCCACCAGAAGAATAGACCTTCGGGGGCAAAGAGGGTCTGCAAGGGTGTGCCGGGGGTGAGGAATTCTGTGACTGGCAGTACTTGGAAGCTAAATGCCATCACGAGGATGCTAGCTGCCCCAGCTAAGAGAATCTTTTTGAAGAAGCTTTCGAATTTCTTTTCTTTGAACTCGTCAGGCATCACGTGGGCAAACAGCCAAGTAGTCAAAATGGTAAAGATAGAAAATAGCACCAGCTGTCCTAGGGATTGAGCTACGCTGCCGCCGAGATTGTCGGTCAGGTAGTCGGTGTATGGAAACTCGATCAAAATTAGGAGTGCTAAGTAGAGACCAAAGATGATGTTGATCATGGCTTGGCGACCTTTGAGTGTGGCCCAGAGCATAAACAGCATGAACACGGCCAAAAAGTACGCTGTCTCGTACATGAAGTCTAATACAAAGCCAAAGTCCATAGACTGATTATAGCTGATTTATTGCGTACTTAGTGGCGTCTTGCACATGTTTGAATCGATCGCCCATAAGCTTCACTCCACCAAACCATCGAGTGACACAAATCACACAGTCACTCACCTGCTCTTTTTGCATGACACGCAAGATCACCATGCCGGCCCCGGTCTCTCCATCGTCGGCTTTGGTTTCGTAGATAATGCCGTCTTGTGAGATTCTGGCAGCCCAAGTGTTGTGGGTGGCTTTAGCGTACTTTTTGTTTGACTTCAACTGTTTCAAAAATAGCTTGATGTCTGCTCGTCCCTGCACCCGCCCCACACTCACACTATACCGACTCCCCCGATCCTCGATGATTTGTTCATGCAAAACGAACTCACTGTCAGGAGTACGTGTGTCTTCAAAGTTAAAGCGAGGTGGTTGCATGTTGACATTTCGTGTTATTTATGTATAATACGTATAAATAAAAACTCCTAAATTCACCCCTCAATTAGGACACTCTAATCCTCTAATAATACACCACCAGCTTTAGCCACTGCTAAAGCTGACCGATAGCCCAGGATCTTCCTGGGCTTTTGGTTAATACGCTGCGCAATC
>Ga0307932_1000104_pt1 | contig 31389 bp, 27 predicted proteins | sample OrgLakmetageno48_FD_201843 | JGI IMG/M metagenome (GOLD analysis project Ga0307932, IMG submission 201843) | Saline water microbial communities from Organic Lake, Antarctica - #48 | ecosystem: Environmental > Aquatic > Non-marine Saline and Alkaline > Saline | place: Antarctica: Organic Lake...
TTCTAATAATACTGGCAGCTTAATAAATGCTCGGACGTTTTTACTCGCTGCAATCGAGGTGATTCCCGAAGATTTACAAAAAAAAGTGCTGATACATTTGGATGCTATAGATACGACAGAGTTTGAAACTATTTCCGAGTCAGATTTTGCTGGAGTAGTCTTTGCACTGGAGCAGCAATTTGCCCATCTGCCCAAACTTGCCATTCAAGAAGAGCTGGTCTCTAAACTAAATCAATTGAAAATAGGGATGATTCGCAAGAATATGAACGAAGCGAGAAAACAACTCCATGAGATTGAGCAGCAGGGGAATGATACGCAATTGGTAGAGGTGATGCAGATGCTGGGTGGGTATGAAAAACAGCTCCGCGAGCCCAAGCTCGAAATCGACAGCTTTGCCTAAAGCACTAGACATTTCAGTGTTTTTCTGTATAGTGGGGCCATTATGGCTACCCAAAAAGCCTCAAAAAAAGTAGAAAAAAAAGCGGTCAAAAAAACCGTTAAAAAAATAAAAACTAAGGCCCCCAAAAAAGCTTCAACAAAAAAAGCTGTGGCCCCCAAAAAAGTAGTAATCAAAGGAGATGCCGGGAAAACCCCTGCCGTACCAGTAGACACATCGAAGCCAAAGAAGAAGACAGATAAAGAATTGAAACGGACAGCCAATCGTGAAGCTGTTTCTGCAGCAGCTAAGGCCGCCAAGAAAGCAAAGTTGCCACTGGTTCCGAATAAAGAAGTGAAGGCAGTAAAGCTTACAAAAAGTGAAAAAATGCTGCAGGCCAAGTCAAGAGTGTTGATGAAGCTGGGAAAGGAACGTGGGTATGTGACTTACGACGAGCTTTTGCGTGCGTTTCCGGAAATTGAAAAGAATGTCGAGTTTCTTGATACAATGTACGAAAATTTTTCAATCGCTGGGATTGATGTGTTGCAAAGTGGTGGTATGCTCGGAGATGATCCAAGTGTCGAAGTGATTGCACAGAAAAATGCCTTCAAGCGAGGTGACAGTGGGTACGACTCTATCCAGATGTATCTGCGTGAGATTGGGCAATATCCACTACTCAATGCGCATGAAGAACGCGTGCTCGCAAAACGAATTGTAGACGGTGATGATGAGGCTCGAAACCTACTGGCTCGAGCCAACTTACGACTAGTAGTCTCAATTGCCAAAAAGTACGTGGGACGTTCGCCGGACCTCACTTTGTTGGACTTGATTCAGGAGGGGAATCTCGGTCTCTTCAAAGCGGTAGATAAGTTTGACTTCACCAAAGGATTTAAGTTTTCTACGTACGCTACGTGGTGGATTCGCCAAGCCATCACTCGAGCGCTGGCCGACCAATCACGAACGATTCGTATTCCGGTGCACATGGTAGAAACAATGGCCAAATACAAACAAGTGTCTCGTCGTCTCGCCCAAGACCTTGGTCGAGACCCGATGCCAGAAGAAATTGCAACCGAAATGAATGTAGAAGTAGAAAAGATTTATCAAATCGAGAAGATTTCCCAAGACACTATTTCACTCGAGCTTCCAGTGGGAGACGATGACGACCGTTCACGGCTCTCTGACTTTATTTCAGATGATAAAATCACTTCTCCTGACCAGGAAGTGGCACACAGTATTTTGACTGATCAAATCACTGAAATTCTTGATACTCTTTCAGAGAAGGAGCGAAAGATTTTGGAGATGCGACACGGACTACTTGATGGTACGTACCACACATTGGAAGAAGTCGGTAAAGAGTTTGGCGTAACCCGAGAACGTATTCGTCAGATTGAAGCCAAAGCATTAGAGAAGATACGACAGCATGAAAAAGCAAGAAGACTGAAATCATACTAATTAAAGTAAAATAAACCGGCTCAGTGGTAATCACTGAGCCGGTTTATTTTACCGAAAGTTCATCATGAAGAGTAATATATAATTTCGCTGAGCTATCTGAATGATTGTTATACATGCTGTGTATATATCATTAGCGTGTGGGACGGCTTCGCCAGTAAAGATACTGCTTGATGCGTGCCTCAATTCGGTAAACGCCTTGAGTACTTTTCGCGAAACGATTGTCTGAGCACCATAGCTCCTGATTTTTTGGTCAAAACAATGCAAACTTGATATGCTGAGCATGATGAATATCGCTCAGGTTGTTTCGATTGTAATCATGTTTACGTGTCCAGATTGTTGAATCCGGCGCAGGAGAATTTGCCGCTATACGCTGGGAGTTGGTTGCTAGTAACAGTCCTTGTGCTCAATATCCTGGAGTTTGTTATACTGCACTAAATGAAACAAAAACAAGACAGAGAAGCGTTTAACGTAGCGTACGACGCATTAAATACTGAACAAAAAAATGCCGTAGACACCATAGACGGTCCAGTAATGGTGGTGGCTGGTCCAGGGACAGGAAAGACACAGATTCTTACCTTACGTATTGCCAATATCCTTATTCAAACTGACACTGCACCGGAAAGTATCTTGGCCCTGACGTTTACTGAATCAGGGGCCAAAGCGATGCGTGAGCGATTGCGGCGATATATCGGCGCCACGGCTTATCAGGTTCCAATTTATACCTTTCATGGGTTTGCAGAACAATTGATTTCTCGGTATCCCGATTCATATCGTAGGGTAATAGGTGGCCGACCAGCCAATGACTTAGAAAAGATCATGCTATTGGAGAGTATTTTAGACAACCCAGAAATAAAACTGCTACGACCAATGGGAAATCCGCAGTATTACGTACCTCATATTTTGCGTATTATTGGGCAGCTCAAGCAGGAATATATTACCGCTGATGCGTTTGCAGATATCATTGCTCAGCAAGAGACGGAGTTACAAGGCATAGAACAGATTCATGAGAAAGGGGCTCATAAGGGTAAGATCAGAGGAGAGTATTCCAAAAAAGAAAAATCTGTTAAAAAAAATCGTGAGCTGCTGCTGGTATATCGGCAATACGAAGCGTTGTTAAGTGAGCAAAATCTATACGACTTTGATGACATGATTGTGGAGACGGTCAAAGCGCTGACAACTGATGAAGAGATGTTGCGTGACTTGCAGGAGCAGTACCAATACATCTTGGCAGATGAGCATCAAGATGTGAACGGTTCGCAAAACAAAATCCTCGAACTCTTAGCAGCCTTTCATGACTCGCCAAACATCTTTGCAGTGGGAGATGAGAAGCAGGCGATTTACCGTTTTCAAGGAGCATCTTTAGAAAACTTTCTCTACTTCACACAGCAGTTCCCCGGTACAAAAGTGATTTCGCTTACGAGTAATTATCGTTCCGGACAACCGATTTTGGATGCTGCACATAGTTTGGTAGAGATAGAAGAAGACGGCCCGCTAAAAGATTTACGAGTACCCCTAGCTGCGAAAGCGGTTGCAGGAGCTCAAGTAACCAAACGCACATTTGTACATCAGGCAGTGGAAGATATGTGGCTGATAGATGAGTTACAAGTGCAACTCGATGCAGGAGTTGAGCATAAAGAAATTGCGGTCATAGTGCGCACAAATAAAGAAGTCGAAACAGTCAGCTCATTTTTGCGAAAAGCTGGGTTTCCAGTGACTGCTTCTGCTGATGGGGATATTTTGCGGCATCCCATCACCCAAGCAGTACAGAGTCTCATCAATGCTGTGATTACAGAGAAAAATGAGCAAGCGCTGTTTGCCGTACTGCATGGTGCATACTGGGGTATTTCTATCGGTGACCTGGTCAAGGTATTATCTGCTCGTTCATACGACGTTTCGTTATGGAGTATTTTATCTGACGTATCAATGCTTGAATCATTGAAAGTAGAAGACATTGGTGCACTGCAAAAAGTCGTCACAGTCGTAGAGGCAGCCCGGGAAAAAGAGGTGCATGAAGCACCACATCGTGTGCTGGAGTATGTGCTGCAACAAAGCGGATTCCTTACTCATCTAATGAAACATGATCCGTTTGAGGGAACTCGGGTATTGCGAAGATTGTACGACGAGATAGAAGAGCTTGTTATCCGAGACGGAGTAGGGACCTTGCGAGAAGTGAGTCAAACGTTCGCCACGTTGCAAGCGTATAGATTGAGACTCAACGCGCCCTTTATCGAAACAAACGATCAAGCAATTCAAGTGATGACCGCTCATAAGTCCAAGGGTCTGGAATTCTCCGCCGTGTTCGTTCTGCATGTGACCGACGGTGCGTGGTCTGGCGCGGGTAAAAAAACCTATTTTGATATCCCGCTACAGACCCACAGCGAAATTGAAAAAAGTGCTTTTATAGAAGATGAAAGACGGTTGTTGTACGTAGCGATGACACGAGCCAAGCATTCGTTATATCTGTCGCTTTCTCAGACTAATGCAGACGGAAAAGAGCTCGTTGAAGCTCGGTTGTTGGATGATATAGCAGACATACTGATTGAAGTTATAGGTACTGAAAAAGAAAATGCTGATTTTGACCCACTGGAATCATTGATGACTGAGTCTAAGACTATTTCGATTGACAGAGGTTTGCTCACACATTTACTAGCTGAGCGTGGTTTTTCAGCTACTTCTTTGAACAACTACCTGCGCAGCCCGTGGGACTACTTCTATCGAAATGTATTACGGATTCCAGAAACCCAAGCAGTGCACATGCAGTTTGGTACCGCTGTTCATAACACACTTGAGTTCACAACGGCATTCCACACCAAGAATAAGGTTCTTCCGGCATCGTCGGAGATGAAAAATAAGTTTGAGCAAGAACTCAGACGGTTGCCAATAGGAGTTGAAGAATACACTCGGCTGCACGAAAAAGGTTTTGCTGCGTTACTTGCGTACGTTGATCATCTACAGAGTGAATTGCCAGAGGAAACCAAAGAAGAACTCAAGCTGCGTGTACACCTAGAAACCGGAATCCCTGAGCTACCTGAGGTCATTTTGACTGGTAAGCTTGACCGGATTGATATTACCAATGGAAATGCATTTCGGGTGGTCGACTACAAGACTGGCAAGCCAAAATCACGCAATGTTATAGAGGGGAACACAAAAAGTTCAGACGGAGGATACAAGCGACAACTGGTATTTTACGCCTTGCTGCTTTCTTTGCATGATGATGAGCGCTACCAATGTAGGACAGGTGTCTTGTCTTTTGTGGAACCCGACTCCAAAGGAGTAATACAAGAGGAATCATTCACTATTACTGACCAAGAGATTGAAGAGCTGAAGCAAGAAATCATTGCTTCAGCTCACGCAATTATTAGTGGTGAATTCCTTACCCAAACGTGTGACGATTCCTCAAGTGAGTATTGTCATTTTGTGCAACAGCTCAAACGCTAAAGAGCGTACACAGAAAAGAGCACCCAGTGGGTGCTCTTTTCTGTGTACTAGGATATGACTCTTATTCCAGAACTGGCAGTTCTTTTTGATTTGCAGGAGTCTCAGCAGTTCCAGCGGCGGAGGTATCAAAGTTACCATCGAGCTGGTCGATTAGGTTTTCAACGATACCTTTCACTACATCATATGGCTGGGCTCCGTTAATCACTGCTTGTTGATTACCTACGAGCAGAATTGTGTACGGAGTACCACGAGCGCCTGCATCAAAGCCATCACGGATGCTATTTTCCACTGCTTGTTTCATTCGACCTTCGTTCATGCAAGCTGAATATTGACTGTTATCAACCCCACTGGTTTCAGCGTACTGTATGAGTTTTGTTACATTGGTACCTTGGTCCAAGTTTCGCCCGTCAAATACTAGGTCTGAGAAGGTCCAAAATGCATCATTGCCACCGATGTCGCCAACACATAGTGCTGCTTCAGACACTTTTGGTGCATTTGGGTGCAGTTCGGCAAGGGGGAACTGTCTGTACACCCATGCAATTCTTCCGGTCACCCCATATTCGTCCATGATTTGGTGCATGGTTGTGTGATACTGCTTACAGAATGGGCAATCATAGTCTGAGTACTCAATCATCACAATTGGAGCGTTGGGGTTGCCTAAGATATAGTCTGACTCGTCGACCGTACGAGCGACACCGTCAGTGAATTGGTCTTGCTCTGTTTCCGGGGTTTGGCTGGTTACTTGGTTAGTGCTACCACCACCTTGATTAGTAAAAAAGATTGCAATTGCAATCATGGCAAAACCAGTAATTATTGCAATTGGGAGAATCGGTGAACTATTTTGTTGGGTTGGTTCCATATGCCGAGCACTTATTTTTAATATATCAAAGTATAGCATGTGGCTATCGTGGTATACTCTGCATTAATGGAATTAGTGGATGCAATTATTCTGGGATTGGTACAAGGAATAACAGAATTTTTACCTGTCTCCTCAACGGGGCATTTAGTATTGGTGCGAGACTGGCTCTCTATGACAGACGTAAACGCGCTCGCGTTTGATGCTATTTTACACTTTGCGACCGCCGCAGCAGTCATTTTCTATTTTCGAAAAGATTTGTGGGTACTCCTCCAAGCTGCCCTGCGCAAACTCAGTCGCTTGCCGGTAAATGAACGTGATTTGACGTTGTTGTATGCACTGGCGATTGCTACTGTGCCAGCGGTTATCATTGGCTTACTCCTAGAGTCGATTGTTACTCAATACTTACGAACTACATTGATTGTCGCTGGAGTATTGTTTGCAGCCTCATTATTTTTCATGTATTCGGAATGGAAATACTATTTGCGGCCGGTGCACGGGTCGATTACTCTCAAAAGAGCAGTGGGTATTGGCTTTTTTCAAGCACTTGCCTTGATACCAGGAATGTCCCGCTCAGGAGCAACAATCGCAGGAGGTATGCTCTTAGGATTAAATCGATATGAGGCCTCTCGCTTTTCATTCTTGCTCGCTATCCCGATTACGCTCGGTGTCGGATCAAAAATGCTCATAGACTTACTCAAAGAAGGAGAAACAATAGACTGGCATCCAATTGCCATTGGGGCTACTGTAGCGTTCTTTACTGCTTTGCTAGTTATTCATTTCTTCCTGGCGTTCATTCGCAAATACACTTTGTGGCCGTTTGTCTGGTACGGCATTATCTTGGCTGGAATGGTCGGATACGTTTCTCTCTTCACGATTTAAAAAAACTACCTACGCGTAGTTTTTTAAAAAAGCATTGAGTGCGTCATGGCCGCATCATCTGGCTCTTCCCAGTGAGCGATATCTAGAGGAATTTCTTTTTTGCGGTGACCGTCCTTAAATTTCACATGTCCATTCTTGCGGGCATATTCAAAAATATCTTTGGTCACTTTCACGTCTTGTTCGCAGTACTTCATTATTTCTTTTACTTTTCCCTCACGCCACCAACGAACGGCTTGAAGACCATCGGCAGATTTCTTTGCTCCCAGAGTTGCCTGGGCAATACTATCCAGACGCAATCGTCGACCAAGCGAGGTTTTGATGTCTGCCAGAATATCAATACTTTTAATCTGCGAGAGGTCACCCGGGTAATATTTATTTAAGAGGGGAATATCAAAATGGTTGCTGTTATATCCAACCAAAGCGTCGGCTTTTTCAATGATTGGCCACAGGTCATCGAGATTATCTATGGTCACGGTGGTGTATTTTTCTGTCCCGTAGTCGTAGACGGTACCGACTGAGATGTCCAAGGCGGTTGGGTCATTTGAACCTACCTCTTGAAAGATATTTTGCGTTTCCAGGTCAAATACTACGTAGCGCATGATGGGTGTGAGTATAGCATATTTACAAAAACAGGCTTCTAAACAAAGCTAACTTATGTGAAAGTGTCTATAGACTATCTATGCGACACTCATAAAGTTCATCAGCTCCGCGAGCTGTCCCGACTGCTCTTCACCTGAGTTTAGGTTCTTTGCAGTGAGTTTTCCTGAAGCAACTTCATCTTCACCTAAAACAATGACAAACTTCGCCCCTTTTTCACCTGCAGTCCCGATTCGTTTACCGACTTTTTGGGTGCCAATGTCGGTGGAGACTGACAGTCCGACTTGTCGTATCTGATGAGCAATTGTTTGTCCAGCCAGATTTTCATTTGTAGACCAAGGAATGATAACCACATCCGCTGCCGTATTTTTGATATTTGACGGTAGCAGCTTGTGGGTTTCTAGGAAATCACGCATTGTCACATCTCCCATCCCAAAGCCGATACCAGAGACCGGTTCGCCCCCAAACATGCTGGTGAGATCATCGTAGCGTCCGCCGCCAAGCATAGAGCGGTTATTTTCTCCTGAGACATCAAATATTTCAAAGATGGTGCCGGTGTAGTAATCAAAGCCACGAGCGAGACTTTTGTCGAACACTACATTAGTGATACCCAATTCAGCGAGACCAACAACGACGTCAGTCTGCTCATCACTTTTTTCTAGCATCATAATGATTTCTTCAGCGATGGTGTCGTCTTGTACAATCTTCTGGAGCTCTTCGCGGTACTCACTTCTATCAATTTTATTCTTCCGGTCGTTGAGTCTGGTGATGGCAGGAATATCTTCTTTGTCCACATCTAGTGAGAGATAAAGTCGTTCCATCAGTCGGCGGTCGTTGACGCGGATTTCAAACATTTCTGGTGTCGCCCCCATATCAATCAACGTTTGCTGAGCCAGCGCGATTATCTCAACATCTGCTGAAAAATCAGCCGCACCAAAGACGTCACAGTTGAGTTGCCAGTGCTCGCGAAGCCGACCTCTTTGCGGGCGCTCGTACCGGAAGAGATTGGGGATAGAGTACCAACGTAATGGGTAGGAAAGGGTGCGAGCTTTTTTGGCGACCATGCGAGCGATGGTCGGAGTCATTTCTGGACGCAGGGTCACTTCTCGGTCGCCGCGATCAGTGAAGGTGTAGGTTTGTTCATTCACCATTTCTTCATTGGCTGCTCCTTTGGTTCGGTACAAGTCAGATGACTCGAGGATAGATGCATCGTACTGCTCAAAGCCAAAGCTTTCAGCGGTCCGACTCCACATGTCAAAAATGTAGCGCTGGACCGCCATGTCTTCTGGGTAAAAATCCCGTACACCTTTATAAGAATCAGTTGAGAGATGAGTATGTTTCATGTTGTAGATTGTAGAAGAGTCGGGAGACGAAATCAAGCTAGTGTTGTGGTGCACTGGGGTAGGTGTGTAGTGTTTGCATGCGAGCATCGGTTGCTTCTTGAATGATTGCTTGTAACCCTCGGGGGTCGGGTAACCCAGCAGAACGGAAGTTACTTTCAAAGTGACTGGCTGTTTGTGCATTGAGCGTGCCGAAGTTGAAAAAGGTGGGAATCAATCCTTTAATGGAGAATTCGATATCTTGGAGACGTTCAAGTCGAAAGATACTGACGTTGCGGTTAAAAAATCTAATTTGGTCAATCAGAATAATCCGTCGGTCAGTGATAATCCATAGATCTAAATAGTAATGGGTCCAGATTGTGAATCCAGCCATCAAGGTAAATACGAGCCAGCCAGCCATCACAAAGACAATAACCGCCGTGTACTTGGCCAGGCTAATGTCGAAGGCAGTCAAAGTGTCTGGAAAAATAAGGAAGCCAGTCAGAATAAAGAACGGGATAAGCAGCATGACAAACGTTCCGAACAATTCAGCCATGATGACAAACCAGTGTTTGCGCACCATCTTCAGTACTTTCTCATCCGGCTCCAATTGGATTTTTTCAAACAACATAATATTAAATGGTGAGAAGTATTAGTGCCATGACCAGAAGTAAAGGAAACGTACCTACAAAAAAAGTAATCAGAGTAATACGACTTACTCGCTCGTCAGTGCTGTAGGTATTCCAGTGATAGTACAGCACAGCAGAAAAAATCACGTACGTTCCAACAGTCAAATACATAGCCAGCAACAGCGTGGAGTGAAGTGAAAAGGTTGGTTCGGTCAGTGTCGCAAGGTCTGGCATACTAGTAGTGTAGCACTGAAACCCGGTCCACATCGTATTGGTCTTTGAGCGTTTCTGAGGTGAGCCCGTTGCGTTCAGCGGCGATAGCAATCTTGACCACCTGTTCCGGCTCATGCTCAATCCACAATTGCCCACCGGGTTTTAGATGGGCGGGCGTTTGTGTGATCAGTTGTTTGATTATTTCCATCCCTTCTTTGCCGCCGTAGAGCGCCAAGTGTGGCTCGTTGGTAACTACCGACTCATCAGTTCGATTGAGAGATTGGTCAATGTATGGAGGATTACAAAAGATTACATCAAAGGTGTCTGGAATGTCTTTGTATAGACTGGTCTGGAAGAGGGCGTACCTCTTTGGCGGAATACCGTTTTCCCGAAGGTTCTTTTCTATAGTGGGGATGTGTCCGGCGTCAATTTCTGAAAAAGAAACGTGGGCTTCAGGCAGTGCTTTGGCAATTGCTATACCAATGCAACCCGAGCCAGCGCAGAGGTCTAGCACCCGAATAGACTTTTCAGCCAAGCCCAGAGAAAGAGTGGTGCCATTTTTGAATGTCTCAATCGCTCGTTCGACCCAGAATTCTGTTTCTGTACGGGGAATCAGTGGGTGAGAGTCAAGCCAGATTGTGCAATCAAGAAATGGGGTAAATCCGATTAGATAGGCAAGTGGTTCGCCTAACGCCAGACGTTTACAGTCGGCGTAAAAAGCGTCGCTTTTTACGCCGTGATACTTTTCAGTCAGCAACCACTCAATTTCTTTATTTTCCATAGTACAACTATGCAAAAACTCAGAGCAAACGTCAATCTTTCGGAATGAATAATCTGAGTACACACCACACAACATGATAATGAAACGAGTGGTCAAAACTGACTCAGTTTTTTGTTATACTGCTGCGATGTCTAATGCACCAATGCTCGAGATTACGAATCTCGTAAAAGAGTACGGAAAGGGAAAAGAGAAAAAGCGGGCCGTTGACGATGTTTCGCTTACAGTGCCCAAGGGCAGTTTCTTTGGGCTGCTCGGTCCAAATGGTGCCGGAAAGAGTACGACCATCCATTGTATCACCGGGATTGCCCAGCCGACGTCAGGTGAGATATTAGTGGATGGTACTGATGTGGTCGAAGACTATCGGACTGCCCGAACAAAAGTCGGTTTGTCTCCACAAGAATTCAACGTTGACATCTTTGCCACTCCAGAGCAACTCATGGACTACATGGGTGGCTATTACGGTATCCCGAAGGCCACTCGGGAAGAGCGCACCGAAGCTATGATACAGAGATTAGATTTGCAGGAGCACCGGGCGGTAAAATTTCAAAAACTCTCCGGAGGGCTCAAGCGACGAGCGATGCTTGGTCGAGCTCTTATCCACACTCCTGACCTTCTCATCTTAGACGAGCCAACTGCCGGGGTGGATGTTGAGCAACGACACGACATTTGGGAGTATCTCAAAGAAATGAACCAGAAAGGGAAAACGATTATTCTAACCTCACACTATCTCGAGGAGATTGAATACTTATGCGACCATATTGCCATCATCAACAATGGAAAAATCGTGGCCAACAAATCCAAGGCAGAGTTCATGAAAGGCGGGCGGTCTGTAGAAGAGGAGTATTTGAAGATCACCAGAGCAGATAATAAATCAACGAAATAATATGAAAGTAAATTGGATTGGACTCTATACGATGTTCAGGCGCGAAGTGCAGCGCACTAGACGAGTAGCCATTCAAACTTTGGTGGCTCCAGTTATTTCAGCAGCGCTCTATATTTTTATCTTTGGCACGGTTATCGGCACCAAGATTGAGGACTTTGCGGGCGTGCCATACATTTCTTTTGTATTTCCGGGTATTCTGATGTTGTCTATCATCAACGCCTCATTTGCTAGTGCATCTTCAGCACTGTATTTCATGCGCTTCACCCGCGGCATTGAAGAGGTATTAATAGCACCGTTCTCATACTTTGAGATGTTGGTGGGATTTGTCGGCAGTGCCATTTTGCGCGCACTGATGGTATCGGTCCTGATTTTATTAGTAGGACTCTCTTTTGGAGCGGTACAGTTGGTGAATCCCTTTGCCTTTGTAGGGTACGTGTCAGCCATCTCAGCCATTTTTGCCATGTTGGGTATTATTACTGCGCTCTGGGCCGACGGCTTCGAACAACTGCAGTCGCTCAACACATTTGTGATTACTCCACTGACGTATCTTGGGGGAATCTTTTATTCAGTGACGATGCTGCCAAGTCTAGCTGCGAGTATTACTCAGTTTAATCCATTCTTTTACTTTGCTGATGGAATCCGCAGCTCTATGATTGGCTATAGTGAAGCCAATACCGGGGTGGGATTGTTGGTAATCCTCGGGCTATTGGTGTTCTTCACAGTCTTGGTGACGCGACTATTCCAAAAAGGGTGGAAGATTCGATCATAGAGAACACAAAGTTTCCCACACAAGAGCGACCCTAAAGGGGTCGCTCTTTGTTACACTAAGTGGAGTATGAAACAGAACACCAAATTATATGAAACCGTAGCAGCGCTCTTAGCCTCCGGTAAAGGAATCTTAGCAGCTGACGAAAGTGACCCGACTGCTGGAAAGCGGCTGGCGATGGTACACCTGCCCAACGAAGCAGAAAACCGACAAGACTTTCGAGAAATATTATTCACGGCACCAGGAATCGAAGAATACGTTTCGGGAGTGATTATGTATGATTCATCTATCCGAAACACTACAGATGATGGAACGCCATTTGCTGATGTTCTGACAGCAAAAGGAATTGTGCCAGGAATAAAAGTGGACTTAGGTACCCGTGAGCTTCAGGGTTTTAAAGGCGAGGTGGTTACCCAAGGTCTGGATGACTTGGATAAGCGCTTTGCTGAATATTATGATATGGGCGCCCGGTTTGCCAAGTGGCGAATGGTGGTCAATATTGACGAAGACGAAACACCAACTGACGAAGCATTGAAAATCAACTGCGTCATGATGGCTCGTTATGCCCAGCTTGCCCAAGCAGCAAATATCGTACCAATTGTAGAACCTGAGGTGATCCATGCGGGTGACCACTCGCTGGCAAAGGCAGAAATGGTAACCACTCGCGCCTTGCAGATTTTGTTCCAGACTCTGATCGAGTACAAAGTAGATATGTCCGGTCTTATCTTAAAATCTTCCATGGTGCTAGCGGGAGATGTACACGCAGAGCAAACTTCTGCCCAAGAGGTTGCTCAAGCAACACTCCGTACGTTCCACATGAGCGTGCCACATAATTGTGCGGGAATTGTATTCCTCTCAGGAGGACAAACACCGCAGCGCTCAACTGAAAACCTCAACGCGATTTCTCTGATGGGAGCACAGCCATGGCCGATCACCTTCTCATTCTCACGAGCATTGGAGGAACCCGTCTTAAATGCCTGGGAAGGTAAGTCAGAAAACGTAGATGCCGCAAAGGCCGCGCTGCTAGAAGTGACCAAGCAAAACAGCGCTGCGTCTTTAGGGCAGTTGTAGGAGTTTTGAGAGATGACCCAAAAGGCCGGCGCGAAGCGTCGGCCTTTTGGGCGCTTCAGACACCTATCACATTAGTCTCATTAATACTTTGAGACTCAGCGGCTTCGCACCTGCGGTGCTGCAGATGCTTCGCTACAAAGTATTGGTGAGACTAATGTAGAAAAACCACTGGTGGGGACTTTGTAATATAGAATCAGATAAGCACTTCACCTGCGAGCTCTAGGAATTCTCCTTAGAAAAGGGAGAATTCAGAGCAAAGTAAACAATAGCCCCTTGCGGGGCTTTGTAATATAGAGTCAGACAGGCACTTCACCTGCGAGCTCTAGGAATTCTCCTTAGGAAAGGGAGAATTCAGAGCAAAGTAAACAATAGCCCCTGGTGGGGCTTTGTTTACTTTTTCTGAACGTATACGCAGTGTGATTTGGCTACTGGGTTGAACTTGAGCGACTGATACTTTTTACTCGGGTCTTTCTTATTTTTGTTATTAAACCGAGTGTAATATACGTGCCCTTTTCCAACGCCTTTTTCGTCGCCTTTTGACACCATCTTAATAAGTAAATCCTGTGACATAGTCGGCAAATACTACCAAACGCTTCACAAAAGGTCAATACGACGATGAAGGGTTTCCTTAATCAACAACCCGCGCACTCGTATGAGTCAGAGGTCGTCGTACTCGTGGTATCATTTACGTATGGTAAGCGCGGAAAAACCTAATTATTATCTGCGAATAGCGAGTAAACTACAATGAGAGTCTTGACTTTTGGCTGGGAATTCCCACCACAACAAAACGGAGGTCTTGGCGTGGCTTGTTACGGTCTCACCAGAGAACTTCTCCGCGACGGAGTCGAGGTTATTTTTGTACTCCCGAAAACTCAAGAAACTGCCGGCGATGCGCGGTTTTTGTTTGCTGACGATGAACGATTAATAAAAGTCTTGCGGACTGATGTTTCTATCAAACCGTACATGCAAGGTGATAGCACAGTGGATGTTATCGTCGGATATGATAGCCAAGGCAAACCAATCATTCGTTCACGAACCATTATTGAAGAGGCTCACCGCTTTGCTCACCAAGCCGCACTCATTGCAAAGAGTGAAGAATTTGATGTTATTCATGCCCATGACTGGACATCGTATTTGGCTGGAGTTGCTGCCAAGATTGCGAGCGGCAAACCACTCATTCTTCATGTACACGCCACTTCCTATGACCAAGCAGCGAGCAGTAATGTAGATCCAGCAATTTATAAAATTGAAAAAGAGTGTTTTGAAATGGCAGACAAGGTAGTGACAGTGAGTCAGTTCACAAAAAACATTGTCGTGAATAAACACTTTATTCCGGCCAAAAAAGTAGAAGTTGTTTACAATGGTTGTAATATGTACGAACCCCCACAGTTACCGCCAACTTTGGCAGAGCTCAAACGACAAGGTAAAAAAATAGTTTTGTACCACGGACGCATCAGTATCCAGAAAGGGGTTGATCACTTTATTCGGGCTGCCCGTAGAGTAGTTGATGTTGATAAGGATGTGGTGTTTATTATCTCTGGTTCTGGAGACATGCTGACACAGATTATTGAACAGGTAGGAGCAGTGGGACTTTCGGACAACGTAAAGTTTGCTGGTGCACTATGGGATGAAGAACGAGACCGGATGTACCAATCGGCTGATTTGATGGTCATGCCGTCTGTGTCTGAACCGTTTGGTTTGGTGCCGCTTGAGGCGCTGCAGCACGGGACACCGTCGGTAGTGTCCAAACAATCGGGTGTCGCAGAGGTACTCACACACGCGTTGAAGGTTGATTTTTGGGATGTGGATGAGATGGCCAATCAAATCCTCGCTAGTTTGCGCTACCCGGTAGTGCGAAAACAAATGGTCAAAGAGGGAAGAGAACAAATGAGTAAGATGTCTTGGCGAGTTGCTGCACAGAAAATGCAGCAATTGTATAGAAGTTTGCTACAATACGTTACAACATAGTTATGCTTACTGTCTGTCCTTATTTTCACGTTCATCAACCGTATCGAGTAAAGAAGTACCGTGTTTTCGATATCGGAAACGATACCGAATATTTTAATGACAACTCCGAAACCGATTTAAATAATCGTCGAATCGTAGAAAAGGTAGCGAACAAATCTTATCGACCAACCAACAAAATACTCAAAGAACTTTTAGATAAACACCCAGAGTTTCGTTTCAATCTGTCTTTCTCAGGCACGGTACTCGACCAGTTTGAAGCGTATGCGCCTGATGTACTAGAGTCTTTCCAAGAACTGGTGGCCACTGGCCGCGTCGAGATTTTGGCTGACACCTACCACCACTCACTGGCCTTCTTTTATTCAGTACCAGAGTTCAAACGTCAGGTGCAAAAGCACGAGCGACGCATCAAACAGCTCTTTGGAGTTAAGCCACGAGTGTTTCGAAACACAGAGTTGTCATACCGAAACGACTTAGCAAAATGGTGTGAAGACAACGGCTACATCGGCATCATGTCCGAAGGGTGGGAGAAGTATTTGGGCTGGAGAAGTCCCAACTATCTGTACAATCCACCGGGCTGTAACAAAATTAAAGTACTACTCAAAAACTACAAGTTGTCAGACGACATTGCCTTTCGCTTTGGAAACAAAGAGTGGGCTAATTATCCTCTGAGCGCTGACACGTATGCCGACTGGATTCATGCTCATCACGGTGATGGGCAGACGGTGAATCTATTCATGGACTACGAAAGTTTTGGTGAACACCAATGGGAAGAAACCGGGATTTTTGAATTTCTCAAAGTGCTACCGGAAATGGTCATGCGACATCCTGACACGAGCTTTAAGACGGCGACAGAGACAGTAGAAGCGTATGATGCAGCTGGAGTGTACGACGTACCAGATATTCTGACTTGGGCTGACACTGACCGTGACCTTACAGCGTGGATTGGAAACGATATCCAGCGTGATGCAATCGCTGCCACCTACAAAATGGAAGAGGCTGTGATGAAAACGCGCAAGCGAGACATTATTGAAAACTGGCGCAAGCTTCAGACATCTGACCACTTTTACTATATGTGTACCAAGTGGTCTGAGGACGGAGATGTACACGCATATTTCTCTCCGTACCAATCCCCATATGATGCATATATCGCTTTCATGAACGCGCTGAGTGACTTACAATTAAGAGTAAGCTATGCGGTGGCGGAGCGTGAGCAACAAGAGCTTGAGAAACAAGAATCTGAGCCAGTCCCAGAAGAAACTCAGAAAGATTATCCGGACGTAACCAACACGCCTGATGAAAATGAAACTCATGAAGTTCCTGAAACACCTGAGCCCGAGCCTGAGCAAAAACCCGGAAGAGCCGGTTGGTGGGGTAAGCTCATCAACAAAATCCCGTTCTTTAAAAGACCTCGACCACAGAGGACAAGTTCTTAAAAACATGCCAACATCAAAAAAAAGCCCAACGAAAAAAGTTGCCAAGAAGAGTGTAGTCAAGAAAGCTCCAGCCAAGAAAGGGGTAAAAAAAGTGACGGCTAAGAAAGTCGCTAAGAAAACAGCAGCAAAGAAAGTAACAAAAAAAGCCGTGAAAAAAACTACCGCCAAGAAAGTAACAAAAAAAACTACCGCCAAAACAAAAGCAAAGAAAGCTCTCGTGTTGGCTTCAAACGATAAGTCGTTCTGGGTAACTAACGGAGCAGTTCTCAACAGCTTGATTGCCTTGCGGGATGCTCTGGATGAGATGGAAAAAGAAGTCTACTCCTACCACGTAACAAAAGAACACAATGACTTTGCCAGCTGGGTAGATGTAGTCTTGTGCGATACACAATGCGCGACTGAACTCAAGCAAGCGAAAGATTCAGTGAAGGCCAAGTCAGTAGTTACTCGACGACTAAAAGTTTACTCAGTCTAAGGTATGGCACGATCCGTCACAATAGGGAACGGAAAAATGCTTGTTGGTCTCGATAATCGAGGGCAAGTACGGGATTTATATTTTCCGTTTGTAGGGGAGGCCAATCACGTAAGTGGAGCCAGTGGCAACCACGTGCATCGGATTGGCGTATTTGCTGAAGGAAAAATGTCTTGGCTAGATAGTCCAGATTGGAAGATTACCATCGGTGCCGAGGAGGACACCTCTATCGGCTCTATGTTTGCGGAGAATAAGAAGCTAGGAATTACGCTCTCTAGTCGTGATGCGGTGCATAATGAAAAAGACATTTTCTTGCGGCACTTTACCGTGCATAATCATCGTGCTCAAACCCGAACTATTAAACTGTTTTTGGCACAACAATTTCGAATCCACGAATCACGTCGTGGTGATACAGGATTTTACGACCCGCGGGTAAAGGCCATTATTCATTACAAAGGTGAAGCTACATTTTTAGTCAATGCCATGGCGGGTGATCAGATGTTCCAAGAGTACAACATCGGACTGTTTGGGATTGAGGGGAAGCAAGGAACGTACTTGGATGCTGAGGATGGCGTGCTGGAGAAAAATCCCATCGAGCACGGCTCAGTTGATTCTGTTATCGGACTCTCGCTTTCAATTGATGCTCACGAGTCACTAGATGCGTACTACTGGTTGGTAGCGGGTAAATCTGTCGCAGAAGTACATATGCTCGATGAGCACGTGTTGGAAGAAACACCAGAGCGACTGATTCACTCTACAGACGCGTATTGGAAAGCCTGGCTTGATAAAGAACAAACGGATTTATCAGTCTTGCCCCAGGAACTTCAGACGCTGTATCGCCGTTCATTGATGGTTATGCGTGTCCATACGGACAACCGAGGGGGGATTATTGCCTCAAGTGATACGGATATGCTCCATCATGGTCGAGATACTTACAGCTATGTCTGGCCACGCGACGGGGCGATTATCGCCAACACTTTTGATAAAGCAGGCTATGGTGACGTCGCTCGTAGATTTTATGAATTTATCGCCGGGTGTATGGAGCCAAATGGGTACCTGATGCACAAGTATCGCAGTGACGGAGTGCTGGGGAGTTCGTGGCACCCCTGGATTATCAACGGCGAACCAAGACTGCCAATCCAAGAAGATGAAACAGCCACAGTTATTTTCGTATTATGGGAACACTATGAACGCTATCGTGATATCGAGTTTATCGAATCAATGTACAACAGCTTTATTGAACCGGCAGCAGAGTTTATGTGCGAATACATCGAGCCGACCACAGGCTTGCCTCAAGCCTCTTTTGATTTATGGGAAGAGAAGTACGGCACCTCTACATACACTGCAGCCTCGGTGTACGGGGGGCTTATGGCTGCAGCACAATTTGCCAATGTGCTGGGGAAAGCTGAATCAGCTCGTACCTATCAGGTAATTGCCGAAAGAATCCAGACGGCCATTGGGAACATCCTGTTTGACGAAAAGACTGGCGCGTTTGTAAAACACGTCTTACATCAAGCTGACGGTGAACTAGAGTTTGATAGGGTGGTAGACACCAGCAGCTTGCATGGCTTGCTACTCTTCCGAGTATTTGATTTTGACGATGCAAAAATTACCAGCATGGTTAAAGCAGTGGAAGACAGACTACAAGTGCATGGTAATAGTAAAGGGTTTGTACGGTACGAAGGTGATGCATACTACCGGATGCAAGACGCTGATTCACCAAACCCCTGGGTGATTTGTACGTTGTGGGTAGCTCGTTATTACATACAAGCTGCCAAGTCCCTTAAAGATTTAAAGTACCCCCTCGAGCTTTTAGAATGGACCTGCTCACACGCAACCAACAGCGGAGTGCTTTCCGAACAAATGCACCCAGACACTCGAGCACAGTTGTCTACCGCACCACTGGTATGGAGCCACTCAGAATTCGTCCTGTCTGTGCAAACCTACTTAGCTAAAGTAGCAGAGCTTAGTAAAAAGGAAAAATAATAAAAGGTCTCCAGAAATTTCTGAAGACCTGCGTACTCAGCTGACTTTGCTGAGGGCATTAATTTTGGTCAAAAGACCAAGTTTGAGCGCAGCTTTGGCAGAAAGTTTATAATTTGTTGCTGCTGAACCACGAAGCATCATTGCCCGTACGTCTTTTTTGGAAATACCGAGTTTTTGCGAGTAAAAACGTACTTGTCTACGGTGAATCTCCTCATTATCTTTCACCCACCCCCGAGCATTTTTTTTGAAGTCAGCATCGTATTTGATTGTAATTCCCGATGTTTGGTGATGAAGAACAAATGTAGTAAGTTCGTTACCTACGCGTTTTTTGCAACATAGAAGCGGGTAGGTGGCAGCAGAGTAGCAAGCACCAATTACTTCAGCATGTACTGGAACATTGAGACTAAATTCGATGAATTGAGAAATTGCAAATCCATCGTTAGTGATACCGCCATCACTTGAAATCACAAGGGCAATGGAGTCAGGTTTTTTAATAGCCAGATGAGCCAGGTCACTTATAACCTGGGCTGCCACTCCCTTATCGATATCGGGCAAAAAAACTGTGTCTCGACTGAGGTAGTACTGGCGCATAGCGACATATTCTTCTTTGTTGAACATCGTGGTGATCCTTTTTTGGTATCGGGGTCTGATGTAATTATGTCATTTTTATATGAAAAGTCAACTAAAACTGCTTTATCCAGTCTTGGCTCGAGGAGTCATACGTGCCAATGGTACTACGGTGAATACTCCAGGCTAAGGACGGTGTGTCGAGGCTGTGGCCGATGAGATGAGCTAGGGTCCGCATGTAGGTGCCGCTGGAGACGGTGCAAGTGAAGTGAGCGATGTGGTACCTGTCCGGCAGCGAATCGTTATGTAAAACATTTTCCCAGTCCTGGCGAACGTCTACCCGTCGGAAATCATTTCCCAGCAACTTGCGCGCCTCAGTCACTTCAGGAATCGAGTCGATTTTAGTTCGCGCTTCAGTACAGACATCTGCCCGTGATTTGGTTTCGACTGAGTCGAGTCGGAGAGAATAGACGGTGGATTCTTTGGTTGGAATTTCGATTTCATCCAGCCGACCCTCTAGGGTCCACATATGTAACGGTTTCCCTTGAACGGTCTTAGCTGAAAAATGTGGGTAGGGGAGTTCAATGTTTCCGGTAAGGGCGGCCGCTGCGGCAATCAAACCTCCAGACAGGGCGCCCGTGGCTGAGAGGTTGTTCTCCGGAGAAGCTACCCTACTTCCTGAGGGGGCGCTCCGGGCCGCTAAGCCAAGTCTTACCCCCTCAGGAAGCAGGGTAGCTCCTCCTCTGTCTTCGAAGGGGTTCATGTGCAACCGCCCCAGTACATCATGACTATCAGAACCAATACCCAACAAGACCGAAAATTCATACTCTTTATCGAGTCCGTGATACGCCGTTTGGTTTTTACACTCCTCGCCCAGGAGCACTAAAAGCTTGCCCGACGCCATCGGGTCGAGGCGTCCAGCATAGGCCATCGATACTCCGACGAGCTCTGGGTGTTCACTGCGATACGCTTCGGCGCAGGAGAGAGGAGTTTCTCCGACGGTTTTCTCGAGCATTATAAATTTCTCCATATTAAAGTATCATGGCACGGATATAGGCAGCAAACAAAGTCAGGAGTCATTTAAAATGACTAAAACCGTTAAATATTCCGCCGCCCGAGCCTCTATCCGAGTGGATTGCCGCCCAAAAATGAGTTGAGTATCATCAAGAGAATGAGACCTCCGAGCGCCATAATTATGTATTTCATAGTGTAGTACAAAGTATATACTACACGCTGATAGTACGGTATTGATTATCACCCAGTTCTCTGAGTTATCAAGAGTTATTTCCTTGACGCTCTATTTTAAAGGTGTAGTATGCACTCGCATATGGTGTCGGCACTTTCAAACAGTGTCCCTGTGCTGGCGGACAATGCTCTCATATTCATTCTTTAACACGAATGTTTAGCATAATCCGCTCTTTCTTATTTATATTTTTGGTTCTATGACTGTACTTGATGAAGTGCTGACTGCGGAGAAAGCGTCAGAACAAAAACTAGCTGAAGCAAAAGAGGCTGCCACGACAGGAGTTTTAACTGCAAAAAAAGACCAAGTAGATGCTCTCAAGGCAGAGAAAAATCGATTGGCAGAGGTTGAAAAGGCAGAGCTTGTCAGTCAGACAAAGCACGTTGCTGAAGTGACTGAAAAAATCACTCAAGAAACGCACGTGAAAGTGCAAACAATAGAAGGTAAGTTTGAGCAAAAAACTACTAACATCGTACAAAAGATTAAAGCGGCTCTTGCGTAGTATTTTATATGTCAGTTGTTCCCATGCAAAAAGTACGAGTGGTCGTTCATCAATCCGATGTAGACGCTTTTCTAACGATTGTCCAGCGCGGTGGCGCGATGGAATTTTCTGAAACTGCAGCTGAACAAACGGCTTCTCCTGTAATGGAATTTCCCCACGCCCAATTATTTCCTCGAGTGCAACATGCAGTCGCTTTTCTTGAACTATACACACCGAAAATCGGACTGTGGAACAAGCTACGCCAAGGTACGCAATCTCGTTTATCTGAAAGTGATATTCTCAAAAAAATCCAAGACACAGATGTGGTTGCATTAGTCGTCGAAGATTTGGAAAAAATCCAAGTTGAGTTAGCAGAAAAAACCGACAGAGTCAGAGTGCTGGAAGAACAGCATGAATTATTGGAAATGTGGAATAGTCTGCCAATGAAGTTGGAGTATTTACAGACGAATACCACAATAACCAAGCTAATTAGTACTGATGTACCAAAAATAAACCTGGACGAAAAGATTCATGAAGTACTCACTAAAGCAGAAATCCTTTTTTCAATCACGAAGGTTTCGGAATCTCAGCTAACAGTAACTGTATCCAAAGAAACAAACGCCTATCAACTCACCAAGTTGGTAGAGTCAGTTGATGGGGTTGTTCATCTGACTCCCGACGGTGCAGAAACTCCTGAAGTTGAGTTTGTGAAGGTGTCCCAAATGTTGGCAAAAGCAAAAGGGGAAGTGGCTTTGATGCACGATCAGGCAGAACACTTTGCGATTACTCACTTAAAAACATTACATATCGCCAGTGAGGTATTGGTATGGGAGCGTGATCGCTACGCAGCAGTCGATTCTGCTGTTGCTACACAACAAACAGTAGTGTTTGACGGATGGCTCAACGCTGATAAACGAGCCGTTGTTGAAACTGAGTTGCAGCAGAAAAACGTTGCAGGAGTCATTTCTGTAGTTGAGCTGGTTGCCGGTGAACAGCCGCCAGTAGACATCAAAAACAGCACCTTCATCCAGCCGTTTGAGGTCGTCACTCGACTGTACGGTATGCCGGGGTATAAAGACCTCGACCCGACCGTATTCCTCGCTGGGTTCTTTTTCCTCTTTTTTGGATTATCACTAACTGATGTTGGCTACGGAGTGTTCCTCATGGCGGTATCCGCTATCATCCTCACTCTCTTTAAAGTCGCGCCAGTAGTGCGTACATTTGCGAAGCTCCTTTTATTTATGGGTCTGAGTTCAGCGTTAGTTGGCTTATTGTTCGGAGGATATTTGGGAATCGATCCTGAGTCGCTGCCGGCTGCGCTGCGCGCTATTCAAGTGTTTGATCCAATCGGGAACCCACTACCAGTGTTTTACCTAGCACTTGGCTTGGGAGTATTCCAAGTTATGGTTGGTATGGTGTTAAAAATTTACAGCGATGCTCGAAATGGTGAGTTGATGAATGGAATACTGGATCAAGGGCCATGGCTCGCGATGTTTTTTCTGGCGATTGCCTACTTGGCTACGGTGACTGGCTATCTTGATGTCCTGCTCCCCGCTCAACTCATTAACCTTATGTATGTTGGTGTGGTGGTCATCGTCATTGCCAGTGGACGCAAGGGCGACACCCTGCTCCAGAAAGCCCAAGATGCGGCCTTGAGTCTATATGCTAGTATTGGCTATTTTTCCGACATTCTGTCCTATTCACGACTCTTGGCGCTGGGCCTCGCAACCACCGCTCTGGCGTTTGCGGTGAACTTGATTGCTGAACTGGTCAGCGGCTCAATTCCATACCTTGGTCCAGTGCTCGCGGTTGTCGTGCTCGTCGTTGGGCACTTGTTTACCTTGGCGGTAAACACTCTGGGAGCCTTTATTCATAGCGCTCGATTGCAGTTCGTGGAGTTCTTTGGTAAATTTATCGCCGGTACCGGCAAAGAATTCAAGCCTCTCCACCGCTCCGAGCGATACATTACGGTCACTGACGAATGACCGTGATTGGGGTTGGTAAGTATCGTTATTATTATTTAGTACAGAAATAAAATTTATGGAATCATTAATTGGAACCGGACTCGTATTTGCAGGAGCAGCTATCTCAGCAGCTCTGGGATTCAGTGGTTCAGCAATCGGAATGGGACACGCAGGACAAGCAGCTGCCGGTGTTCTTGGTGAAAAGCCACAATTATTCGGAAAGATGCTGCTTATGCAGGCGCTACCTGGTTCACAGGGAATTTACGGTCTCGTGGGAGCCTTCTTAATCTTGAACTTCTCAGGCGTGCTTGGCGGCGATGGTTCTGTTGCTATCAGCACAGCACTCGGGCTGCAGTATCTTATGGCCGGAATTCCAATTGGTGTAGCGGGATATTTTTCCGGTATGTTCCAAGGAATCGTAGCTGCTTCAGGTATCTCAATGATCGCCAAGGATGAAGCTAATATGGGTCGCGCAATCGTGCTCTCAGTTATGGTGGAAACGTGGGCTATCTTCGGAGTGCTCATCACCTTCATCTTGCTGATTTCTATTGCTGGTTAATTTTTTGTCATGTCAGAAAACACGCTCGTCCAAAAAATCACTACAGACACCAACGCACGAGTTGCGGAGGTGAACGCTGATGCTGATGCTCAGGTAGCTGCGCTTACGCGTGAGACTGATAGCAAAATCGCCAACCTGCAAGCAGAGGCCAAAGTCGCGCTGCAAAAGAAGAAGCAGCACCTCGAACTCGTCTCTACTTCACAAGCCAGACAAGCGGGAAATATTGCCTTGCAAACAGCGAAGCGAAAACACATCGATACTTTATTCGCGACTGTTTTTGCCGATTTGGTGCAGCAGTCACCAGATGAGTACGTGGCGTACGTTACCGCGCAAGCAAAAGCAATATTGCCGGCTGACGTCACCGTCATTTCGGTGCAAGCACCAGAATCACGTCAAGCTGAAACAACAAAAATACTCAATGAGTTGAGTATTACTGCACCAGTTTCAGCCGTTTCGACAATAACTGCCGGGCTGATAATTTTCAGTGAAGACGGAGTGTACGACGTCTCTTTCGATCGTATTTTTGCTGAAAAACGAACTGAATTAGAAATGGTGATTGTTAATGAGTTAGTCAAATAGACGTATATGCAAACCTCGTATATCTACAGTGCCAGTCGACTGAACACCCTTGCTACTTTTTTGCTATCTAAAACAGATATCGAAAGATTAATGGTGGCAGCTCCCGGAATGGAACTGCAGTCAGCGCTGAAAGAAACATACTTGGCTCCGTATATCCTTAAGGCGACTGAAGACACAATTCCTTCCGCTATTGAACAGACACTGATTGAAGCCAAACAACTGATTCACCGGATTGCGCCCACCGGAAATATGTTTCGGGTGTTATGGGTGCAGTACGACATCCACAACTTGCGAGTATTCATAAAAGCCCAGGCTAAAGGTTTGAGTTTTGAAGAGTGTAGTGCATTTACCTCAGCTCGCGGTACGTACGACCCCGCAATCTTGTTTGAGTACGCACAAAAAGGTGAACTCAATCGACTGCGTGCTGAATGGCAGGAGGCCTTTGATGCGGCAGTACGCTTGGTGACTGCCGGAGAGCTGGACAAGGTTGATGGCGTGCTCGATCAGGCCTTCTTCTTAGCAGTTAAAAGTATTGCTGACGGAGAAAGTGACCTATTCTTAAAAAAGTATGTGCGCGGCCTAATAGATATCTATAATCTCAAAAGCCGACTTCGAGCCGTTACGTATCCGCAAGTAAACTTTACTCCAGTGTTCATTACCGGGGGAACGTTTGCTCAGTCAGAAATTGATTCCAAAGAACAAGTATTTGTATCTTTGGAAAAACTTGGTGCTCCCGGCTTCTGGCGGACGGCAGTAGAGTATTACCAAGAAACCGCAAACACAACCCGCATCGATGCTCGAGCCGACGAATACATCCTGACTCTGGCAAAAGAATCGAGCTTCGATATGTTCTCCTCAGCCTCACTGATGTTGTACTACCTCCAGTGTCGACAGTCAGCTGCCAATGTGCGAACAATCGTTGTTGGAAAAAACAGTGGTAGTAAAGAAGAAGATATTCGAGCTAATCTACGCATGGCCTATGTCACCGAATAATAACGAATACAAGATTGCCATCATTGGCCCAAGCGATACCGTGTCTGGGTTCCGGGCTCTGGGAGTGGATGCTTTTGATGCTCAGACGGGTGATAGTGCCATGGAAAAATTGCGAGAAATTAAAAAATCCATGAGCGAATCTGACGCCAATCCAAAATACGCCGTGGTGTGTATCATCGAAGATTTACTTATCGAAGTCGACCCCGCCGAATACGCCAAGGTCGTCAGCGGACCACTTCCGGCAGTCATCCCGCTGCCAGGACCAGAAGGGAGCAAGGGAATCGCGCTTAAACGGCTCCGCGCGTTAGCCGAACAAGCCGTTGGCTCTGCCATTATTTAATCAACATTTATTACTGAATTCACCAACACATTTATCATGACCCAAACACAATCAACAACCCAAGAAGCAACTGGCGTTATCAAACGCGTCACTGGACCGCTCGTGCGGGCTACTGGTATGGCACAAGCAAAGCTGTACGAAGTGGTTCGTGTCTCTGAAGAAAAACTGATGGGTGAAATCATCGAACTTCACGGCGACGAAGCCGCGATTCAGGTCTACGAAGAAACAGCGGGAATTGCTCCGGGTGATCCAGTATACCGAACCGGACGGACCATGTCTGTAGCGCTGGCACCGGGCCTTTTGGAGTCTATTTACGACGGTATCCAACGACCGCTTAAGACCATTGAAGAGGTGGCTGGCAATCAATACATCAAGCGTGGAATTGAAGCTGACCCAATCGATATGGAAAAGGTCTGGACGTTTACCGCGACCAAAAAAACCGGTGACACAGTAGAGGCTGGGGATGTGCTGGGTGAAGTACAAGAAACCTCTTTGATTATGCACAAGGTTATGGTGCCTCCAGGAATGTCAGGAGAGTTGGTGGAAGTGAAAAGCGGTGACTTCAAGGTGACTGAGGAAATCGCTACGCTCAAAACAGCTGACGGGACAGAATCAATCGCGATGTTGCAATACTGGCCGATTCGAGTCGCTCGACCGAAGAACGCAAAAATTTTCCCCACCGAACCATTGCGCACCGGTGGCCGGTCTATCGACACCTTCTTCCCAATTGCCAAGGGTGGAGCTGGTTCTATTCCGGGACCATTTGGAGCGGGGAAGACCGTGACTCAGCAAGGGATTGCGAAGTATTGTGACGCGGAAATTATTGTCTACATCGGCTGTGGAGAGCGTGGAAACGAGATGACGGAAGTACTTTCAGAGTTCCCGCACCTAATCGACCCAAACACGGGCGAGACACTGATGAAGCGAACTATTCTCATCGCAAACACTTCAAACATGCCAGTAGCCGCTCGTGAAGCGTCGGTCTACACGGGGATTACTATTGCTGAGTACTACCGAGACATGGGGTATAACGTAGCGCTGATGGCTGACTCGACTTCGCGCTGGGCAGAAGCGATGCGAGAAATCTCTGGTCGTCTAGAAGAAATGCCCGGTGAAGAAGGGTACCCAGCGTACCTGTCATCACGAACAGCCGAATTTTATGAACGAGCCGGTATCGTCAAAGCCCTGGGAAGTGAAGGCCGAACCGGTTCACTGACCGTTATTGGTGCGGTGTCTCCTCCGGGAGGAGATCTTTCAGAACCAGTCTCGCAAGCAACCTTGCGAGTGACCAAGACGTTCTGGTCACTTGATTCAGGTCTGGCGTACAAGAAACACTTCCCGTCAATCAACTGGCTGACGTCGTACTCTCTATACGTGGAAAACTTTGCTGATTTCTGGAAGAACGAAATTGCTCCAGATTTTGCAGCCAATCGAGCAACTGCTTTGACGTTACTTGAACAAGAATCAAAGCTACTAGAAATAGTTCGACTCGTGGGAATGGAATCTCTTTCCGCAAGTGACCGGCTTATTCTGGAAGTATCGCGAATGATTCGTGAAGACTTCTTGTTCCAGGACGCCTTTGATCCCGAAGATGCGTACACCCCACTAAAGAATCAGTACGGGCTGTTGAAATCAATTATGGTTTTCTACGAAGCGGGAAAAGATATCGTGACCACTCCAGACTTTGAATTCTCAACTTTTGCCGCGATGCCAGTCATTGCTGCGTATCAAGAACTAAAGAACAACCGAACTGCCACCGAAGCCGACTACGAAGCTTATCAGTCTCGCGTCCGCGAGGAAATTAACGCCTTGGTGAAATAAATTGCGTATGAGTGAAAAAGAATATACAACAATTTCTGATATCGCTGGACCACTCTTAGTAGTGGACGGGGTAGAAGGAGCGAAATATGAAGAATTAGTAGAAGTAAATGTGCCGGGAGAAAAAACTCCTCGTTTTGGAAAGGTCCTTGATACCGCCAAAGGGCGAGCGGTCGTACAGATGTTTGCTTCAACCGCCGGTATGACAGCCGAGAACACTCGCGTGCGTTTCAAAGGCGAAACGCTAAAGATTGGTGTGTCTGAAGATATGCTCGGTCGAGTGTTCAACGGAGCGGGAGAAGTAGCTGATGGTGGGCCAGAGCTGGTGCCAGAACAACGTCGAGACATTGCCGGTGAACCAATCAACCCCTACTCACGACAATTCCCCAACGACTTCATCCAAACTGGTATTGGTTCTATCGACGTGATGAATACGCTCGTGCGCGGTCAGAAGCTGCCGATTTTCTCGGGAGCTGGTCTGCCGCATGCTCGACTGGCAGCGCAGATTGCCCGCCAGGCGTCAGTAAAAGACGGGGGAGAATTCGCGATTGTATTTGCGACTCTGGGAGTATCTTTTGAGGAAGCAGAATACTTCCGTCGAGAATTCGAAGAAGCGGGAGCGCTCGAGCGTTCAGTGCTTTTCATCAACACTGCTGCTGACCCGGTAGTAGAGCGAATCTCTACGCCGCGTATGGCACTGACCACCGCTGAGTACCTCGCCTTTGAAAAAGGGAAGCACGTACTCGTAATTCTGACTGACCTGACCAACTACTGTGAAGCACTGCGAGAAGTATCGGCAGCGCGGAAGGAAGTGCCCGGACGACGAGGCTACCCCGGATATCTCTACACCGACCTCTCAACGCTCTATGAACGAGCGGGAAGTATCAAGGGCAAAGTTGGGACGATTACCCAAATCCCTATCCTTACCATGCCGGATGACGATAAGACCCACCCCGTACCCGACCTGACCGGCTACATTACTGAAGGGCAGTTCGTAGTCTCGCGAGAACTCTACCGCAAGGGCGTGTTCCCACCAGTAGATGTACAAGGTTCACTGTCTCGACTCTGGTCAGCTGGAGTAGGAGAAGGTAAGACGCGAGAAGACCACAAAAACCTCAAGGACCAACTATTTGCCTCATACGCCACCGGTCGAGAGGTACGTGAGCTGGCGGTAGTGCTGGGTGAAGCGTCTCTTGATGACTCTGACCGAGCCCACCTCAAGTTTGCTGATGCCTTTGAGACTGAGTTCGTTGGACAAGGAGAGTACGAAAACCGTTCAGTTGAAGAGTCACTGGACTTGGGCTGGAAACTGCTCGACCTCTTGCCACGAGCTTCACTCAAACGAGTAAAGCCAGCTGAGATAGAGAAGTGGATGGGGTCGGAAGCTTCACAAGAAAGCCGTGATGCCGATACTGTCACAGAAGCTGAAGTAGAAAAAGGCGCTCCCAAGAATAAAAAATAATTTTTTATGGCGATACAAAAAGTTAGCCCCACCCGAATCGCACTCTTGACCCTCAAGAAGGAGCTTAAGACGGCCGAAAAGGGACATAAACTACTCAAGGATAAGCGAGACGGTCTCGTGAAGAAGTTCATGGCGGTTATTTTCGAAGCAAAATCGTTACGTGAGTCTGTAGAAGCGCGACTAGGTTCGGCGTTTGATTCGTACACCCGAGCCAGTGGTATGACGGCCGCCGCTTCGCTGGATACCGCTTTCATGGCCCCCAACGCCAAGATTGATTTAGGGGTGGCTATCAAAAGTGTGATGTCGGTAAAGATTCCGGAGTTCACCGTTAAGAAGACCGGTTCCGCTTTCTCTTACGGACTACTAGAAACAACTGGAGACCTCGACAACGCCATGGTGAAGTTCGACGCGGTATTTGTCGACATTCTTCGTCTGGCCGAGCTGGAGAAAACCGCTGAGAACCTAGCGGAAGAAATCGAAAAAACGCGTCGCCGAGTGTCAGCTCTAGAAAACATCCGCATCCCAAACTTCCAAGACACCATCAAGTTCATCACCATGCAGCTGGATGAGCGAAACCGAGACGCGGTAGTGTCGACTATGCGCGTGAAGGCAATGATTGTAGCCAAAGAAGGAGCGTAGGGGTGAGACAAAATATTCCCTTACTCAATCGACTCGTACACTCGGTGATTAACTGGCAGAATTTTTTACACGGGTAGAGAAATAAAACCGCTTGGTGAAGCCAGGTGTTTTTGTTATCTCGAGTTGTGTGGCCGTTACGGGTTCACTTGAATTTCTAATTCAGAAGATACTTTTACGGCAGTGTCTCATTCCTTTTCATCTGCTATTTCGTCACATGTAGTAGCGGTTTCTTCTATAGCTGACTCTTCCACCGCCTCAATTTCTTCGACGATTGCATTCACATAAGCACCGCGCTCAACATCAGTCTGGTAGTCTTGCGCAGTGTCTGATTAGGTTCCTTCTTTATTATCAGTTGTGCCAACGAAGATCGGATTGAGATATCGGCTGCTTCCTTAGTTCTTGCAATCTACCAGTGTATTGGTTCAATATTATACTGACTCAGGTATTCATTTGTCTGGGAAAAATGCTTACAGCCAATGAAGCCCCGGTGGGCGGAAAGTGGCGAAGGGTGGGGGGCTTTGAGTAATAAATGTTTGGAATCATCTATCAGACACGCCTTGTCTTGGGCAAACTTGCCCCAGAGCAGAAACACGACGTGTGGTTGCGCTTGGGATATCACCCGAATCACCTCGTCAGTAAAGGTCTCCCAGCCCCAGCCCTGATGAAACCCCGCTTGTCCGCCTTCGACCGTGAGTGTGCTGTTGAGTAAGAACACTCCCTGCTTGGCCCAATGCTCCAGGTTGCCGTTGTCCGAAATACCCATGCCCGTATCGGCTGCCAGTTCCTTATAGATATTTCTCAGTGACGGTGGAATGTTGATTCCACCGGGCACTGAAAAGGAGAGTCCGTGCGCTTGACCTTCGCCATGGTAAGGGTCTTGTCCGAGAATCACCACTTTAATTTTTCCTAACGGAGTCAGCTTAAAAGCGTTAAAAATATTTTCTTGAGCCGGATAGACGGTGCGGTTTTTGTACGCCAGAGTAAGAGCGCGCTGCAAGTCTGTAAAGTATGGCTTTTCCGTTTCACCAGATAGCTGTTTTTGCCATGATGTAGGTAGAGAAAATTTCATATTTCTTACTTTTGGCAGCCCGGGCAATAGTGGGTACCACGTCCAGCGCAGCGGATTTTTTTTATAGTCTCGCTGCAGCGCGAGCAGGCCTTACCTTGCTGGCCGAACACTTTGAGATAGTCTGTAAAATTACCGTTTTGGCCGCCGGTGTCTACAAAATGCTGAAAGGTAGTACCACCGACCTTTATAGACTCATTCATGACATCACCAGCGGCTTTGCAGAGCGCAGTAGCTTCAGCTTTAGTCACTTTGTCAGCCCGTCTGGTCGGGCGTATTTTGGCCCGCCACAGCGCCTCGTCTACATAAATGTTACCCAGTCCAGCAACGAACGATTGGTCCAGGAGAGCGGCTTTGATAGGGGTCTTACGCTTTTTCAACTTAGCCCAAAACCAGTCACAATCAAAATCGGGAGTGATTGGTTCAGGGCCGAATTTGTTGCGGGCGAGCGCTACTTCTGCAGCAGTAGCGAGCTTGGTGTAGCCAAACAACCGCATGTCATTAAAGTACAGGGACGTGTGGTCGGTGAAGTGAAACGCTACGCGACTGTGCTTGT
>Ga0307932_1000108_pt1 | contig 31220 bp, 21 predicted proteins | sample OrgLakmetageno48_FD_201843 | JGI IMG/M metagenome (GOLD analysis project Ga0307932, IMG submission 201843) | Saline water microbial communities from Organic Lake, Antarctica - #48 | ecosystem: Environmental > Aquatic > Non-marine Saline and Alkaline > Saline | place: Antarctica: Organic Lake...
TTTCCAGCCAAACATTTATTTTTTATTTTTGATCTCTTACAATATTCCAACATAACCTTTCTAAATCTACCACTAGTAACAATTTTTCCTTGATCAATCAAGGTGGCTCTATCCGCAATCAACCCCGCTTCCTCTCGATGAGTTATCAATAAAATTGAGCAATTCAATTCTTTTTTTAGTTTTAAAAGTAAATCATATAACTCATTGTAAATGATAATATCCAATGAAGCATCAGGCTCATCTAATATCATTAAACTAGGCTTCATTAAAGCCACTGAAGCCAGTTCTATTCTTTTTCGCTCTCCACCACTAAGTTTATCATCTAACTTTCTGTCTAATATTTTCAAATCCAAATCTAATAAACTTAAAACTCTTTGAAATTTTTTATCTGCCTTCTTAAAACCGCTTAATTCTAAAAAATCTTTCACTAATAAGCCCTCGAATCTTGCTGGTTCTTGAAAAGCTAACGTTAATCCCTTTTTAGCTCTTTGATAAATTTTATCCTTAGTGATGTTCTTGTTTTTGAAAAATATCTCTCCAGAACTGATTAAATCTTGATTTATACCCATTAAAGCTTGTGCTAAACTAGTCTTTCCACTTCCATTCTTACCCAAAATGCAATGAATTTCATTTTCATTAATTTTCAGATGTACTTTATCTAGGATTTTTTTACCCTGCTTAATTTGCAAAGTTAAATTTTCTACTTTCAACATATATTTTCTTAAAAATCAGCCTCTTCCAAAACAACTTCAATGGCTTTTTCTTTTCCTTTACTCAAAACTTTCAAGGTTATCTCTTGATCAACTTTTTTATTTCTAATAATTTTAGCTAAAGAATTTTTTTCATCTACTCGCTCTCCATCAATTTCTAAAATTATATCATATTCTGATAAATCAGCTTTATCAGCGGGACTTCCTGGCATAATGGCTAAGTCGCCTTTTTGATTGCCTCTTAATATCAACACCCCGTAACCAACTAGTAGATTGTTCATTTCTTGAATTTTTTCATTTATCATTATATATCTAATACCAAGATAAGGCCTAACAATTCTGCCAGTTTCTTTTACGCCTTGATAAACATCTTTGACTTGATTGATTGGGATAGTGAAACCAATATTTTCCGCTCTAGCAGCCACGGCCACGTTGATTCCAATTACTTGACCCTTTAAATTAAATAATGGTCCACCTGAATTGCCAGGGTTAATGGCTGCGTCAGTTTGGATAACTTCATCTAGAATCTCCGTTTGTCCCAAAGAATTCCCAGCTTCTACTTGTCTTTTTAATCCAGAAACAATTCCTCTAGAAACAGTGTTACTAAACTCACCCAGTGAATTTCCAATAGCCAAAACTGTTTGACCTATTTCTAGATCGTCAGAATCACCTAACACTACAGTTGGTAAGTCTTTTTCTTCTATTTTTAAAATAGCAAAATCCATAAAATCATCTTTGGCTAAAACTTCTGCTTTGTAGTCTTTTCCATCATTCAACATTACTGTATAATTAGCATTTTCGTCACTAACCACGTGTCGATTAGTCATTATATATCCATTCTCATTAACAATAAAACCCGTCCCTCCTCCAATTTCTTGAATTTTTGTTTCTGGTTCCATATTCCTGTCTTCAAAATAAAATTGATTAAAGAAAGGATCATTGAAGAAACTATCCAACTTAGGAACATCTTTGGTAATAATAATACTCACCACTGCTGGTGAATTTTCTTTAACAATAGCGGTAATTAAGTTATCCCCTTCTTGCGAGTCATAATTTTCTAGACTACTAATAGTTTGATCTTTTTTTTCTAAATTACTTTTCAATTCTTTCAATTCATTAAAAGAAGTCTCGAAAAACTTCTCACTAGAGTAAGCGCCCCAAAAACCTCCAATTAATCCTCCCAAAAGAACTAAAAGAAAAATTTGTAAAAGAAAAATATTTCTCTTTCTTGAAAGTTTTTTTGAAAGTTTTTTATTAGCAAAAATTTTAGTTTTAATTTCATTTTTCATTATTTTTAATTTTAATTTTTATAGCATTACATGGGCAACTGTCAATAATTTCTTGACAATCACAACAATCTTCTTTTTCTAAGTCAGTGACTATTTTTGCCACACCATTTTTCAAAACAAAACATTCTGGACAAACAGCTTGACATAAACCACAACCAATACAGTTATCTTCTTCTATTTTTAAATTCATAAAATATATTTATTTAAAAAATACTAGGATCTCCTTCGGATTTAATACGCAATTCTTGTTCTTTTTTCTTCATTAAATCATCCGAAAATTCAACTTTTAAAGTGTCCTTATTCCAATAATAATCTTTAACAAAAATTCTCACCCTGAATTTGCTTTTTTCTTTTTTTAGCCAATTCAGAAAACTCCCCTCCTGAGTGAAAATTTGCTTTAAGTTGACCTCTTTTTCTTCCCCCTCACCTCTTACCTCTTTTAAATAGATAATATGACTCCCCAGAGAAGTTCTAATTATTTCAGAAAACTCTCCAGGTTGCATAGAATAGGCTTTTTCAGCAATACTGCTTTCTAAATATTTCTTTCTAAACCAACCCAAATTTCCTCCATTATAAGCCGTTTCTCCTTCAGAATATTTTTTACTTATTTCATTAAAATCTCCCTTTTTCTCAACTAATTCTTGATAAGCTTTTTGAATTTTTGCATCTTCTGTTTGATTTTCATGAACTTCTTTTTCGTAATAATCAATCAACGTTCCTAGGTACAATCTAGGTATGATCACTTTATCCCTAAACTCCTTCAAACTCCAGTCGTAAAGTTTTTTTAAATTTAAAGCTAAATTTTCAATATTTCCAGCTTCTTCAGCCTTGCTTACCAGTTCAGCTTCAGCTTCCTCTTTAGAAACAAAAATCTTTTTTGAATTAGCTATTTTTTCTATTAATATATTTTCAATAATTTTATTAAAAATTTCCTTTTCCTTGATTTTTAATCTTTCTTGCCCCGCTTTAGTCTTGAAATCAACTCTCAATCCCACTTCTGAAAAATCTTGAGTTTCATAAAATTTTTTCAATGAACTTGCATCTGATAAAATATCTTTAGTAGTTATAGAATCACCCTCAACAAAGGCAATCGGATATGGGATTGTTTTAAAAAAACTCCTGCTAAAACCTTTCAACGGATTTAAAAAATAAAAAATCAATAAAAAACTAATTAAAAAAACTAAAGCGATTCCTACAAACAAAGCAATCTTTTTGATTTTTGTTTTATTGTCAATTTTCATTTTATATAAATTAATATTAACTTTGAGTCTTGATTACTTTAACTAAACTAAAAAGGTCTTTTTCTTAACTCTTTTAATAATAACAAATAAACATCTTCGTGTCGATTATTAAACCTCCATTGTGATTCTTTAAGAAGGATTGGAAATCTTTCTTTTTTTATTCCATTAAATTTAGCTAATCTTCTTTTAGTAAACGACCAAAAACTTTCAACTCCATTAATATGATTCCTCGAGCAAATTCATTTTTAGAGTGATAAATTCTGTAATGTTTATAACCATTTAGAATAAGTCCATCATATGATTTCCAGCCATCGGTATAAATAGTATTTCCTTCCAGTATTTTTCGCTTAATAATAGGCATTAATTGATCTTTTCTACAGTTTTTAACTATTGTTGCATAAACTTTACCTTTTCTTTTTAATAAGCCAAATACTGGGATTTTATGACTAGCTCTTTTTCCTCTTACCCTTTTAGGTCCGAAATAGCTTTCATCTAGTTCTACGTCTCTATAAACTTTATTGTCATCATTAATTACTAATTCTAAAATACTATCTCTTAATAAATTAAAAAATCTAATTATTTAATAAATACAAAAGGAATAAAAGTGTTTAGTTAAAAAATTTTTTATTGATTAAAGTGACAATGATTATCACAAAACTTCAAATGAATTCTTTATTTTTTATCATTATAACATCTCGTAGATCTTTTTGAAGATAATTTTTATATAAATTTATTTAGCAATATATCATTAAGCAAAAACATCCCAAAAATATTTTTTTATTTTATGTCACGAAAAGTTTGTTTTGCTCTTCTCGTGACCACTTAAAATTATATATCTGTTGTAATATAAAGTACGTTTTTAAGACGTGTTTCTAGTAAGCCACACAATGAACAAATCTTGCGTAGTTCGGGGACAGGGATTCGAACCCCGACTAACAGGATCAGAACCTGTCGTCCTACCATTAGACAATCCCCGAAAGTTAATTTACAATTATCAATTACTGAATAACAATTAATTTTCAATCTAAAAATTTCCAGATATTTTGGTTGTGAAGTTTTATGGATTAATTCCTTAAAATTTAAGATTAAAGTTATTCTATCTTAATAAAAATGATTTGAAAAGATTTTAAAAAACTCAAGTTTTCCTTATATCATTTTTAATAAATTTATTAGGATTTGAGTAATTTAAATTTTTTTCTCTAGAACTGTTTTTTTCAATCTCTCTTGATAATCTCTTAGCAACATTACTTAAGTTCAAACTAATTCTTAATCGATGTTAAAGGTTTTCTTTCGAAAAAAGTTACTTCATTTGACATCGCCATACTAATTATGATTAAGGATTATTTTATCATAGTAATGATGCTTTTAGTTTAGAATCTTTATGTAGCAACAAAAGGTTGACAATAATGTATATTTATGCTATGATTATATTTAAAATTAATAAGATTTTGTTTTTTGAAAAAGATCTATTTGGCTTCTATTTGAGATTATTTTCAAGGTAATTTCAAATGGAAGTTGAATTTATTATAAACAAGAAAAAGGAGGTATTTTTATGCCAGCAAATTATCATTTTTTACACGAAGAAGAAAATGTGAAAGTAAAAGTTCCGCAAAAAGGCGAATATATGAAATTCGTTTCAGCACACAGCTTTAAAACTGGAAGCAAAAAGATAGTTTTCGTAGAAAATCATTGGCAGAGCAGTTCTTTTATTGAAGGACAACTCGTCCAACGAAATTTCTTCGGAATTGCTGAAAAACAACTAGGCAAAAAAATTATCGGAAGAATGAGAATAACAATAAAAAAAACTTCCAGATCAAAAGAAACAGTTTCGCTCATTGATGTTTGGGCGACGCCTGAAAAAGAAGGGAAATACAAGCTGGTCTTCGAGAAAGACGAGGCCGGCAAGCTTCAATTTTCTTTTTATGAAATCTGACAAGCGGAGAACCTTCGCTTGATTTTCAAACTTTGACCAGCCGCATAACACTAATTTGTTATGTGGCTGTTTTTATTTCTAAAAACTTTTTCAAAAACTATGCCAAAAAGTTCTCACAATAAAAAATTATCAAACTTATTTTCTTAGACTTTCTTTAAAATTTTCATCGTAACGACTAACGGATTGATTGTCGATAAGACTTCTTTTTTTGGTTTCCTTGAAGCTAACATCTGTTTTTAATAAATTCATCTCAAATAAAATTTCATCAAAATAACCTGGTAAAACAGTTTTCCAAGTAACAGGAAAATCAGCATCAGAAACATTCTCTACTTTACGAGTTAGTTCATTGGTGCAATTGCGAGTAAAAGTGTTATACATTCGTGGTTTTTCATAAACCTTGTTTACGTCTTCAGTAATTTCTAAAAATATTTTTTGAGCTGTTTCAGGAGTGACTATTGAAGGATAAAGATATACTCTTTCGTCCCTTAAATCAGTTCGCAAACCAATAATATCTTTCTCTGAACCGACCACATACAAAAATTCAAATTGCCTTAATAAACCCAAAATAGGGGAGAAATTTTCGCCTTGTTCTCGCCTGGTTTCAGCTGAAATTACCACTTGTTCTCCATTAGAAAATCCAAAGCTTATAAAAATATGAGCCATTCCTTCAAAATCATCAAAATGAGAAATAAAGATATCAATATCCTCAAGTTGATTTAATTTTAATTTTCTAGTTTCATAGTTCTTTTCCACTTTGTCACTTTCTTTCCAATCAAAATTTCTGAAATTATCAATAATAATTTCTTCTCCTTTAATTTCAATTTTTGGTAAAACTTCCTGACCAACTTCCCAATCACGCTCATGAGACGGTCTGAAAACAAGCACCAAAAATAACCAAGAAACCAAAAACACTCCAGCAATAATTTTTATTATTCTAAGCATTTATTTCAAATATTTTTTATTTCCATCCCTGACCGACAACTCTCCATTGAACTTGTTGTTGAGGAACTTGAACAATTCCCTGAGGTGTTTGTTGTGGCACATTAGCTTGTCCTCTGTTAAATTCAATTTCAATATTAAAATAATTAGACTGATTAATGCTTTCAACAAAAGCAATTTTATATTCTTTTTTAATTTTAGAATTATTTTCAATTTCAAGCTCTGGATTCCAAACTAAACCAAAATTCATTTCTTCTTTGTAAGTCTCATAAAGTTCACTCATCAAATCGGCCAAGGAATCACTCGCTTCAATTATTGTTTTAATTCCTAGATCTTTTCTAGCCTCTTTCCTACCAATATAATATTGGTGAGAATAAAGTTTTTCAGTGAAATATTCAACAATTTCCTTTATTTCCTTTTGTTCCATAGGTGAATTATGACTCTCTAAAAGCCTCTCTGCCAATCTTCTAATCAAACTATGAGTTCTATTAACATTTCCCAAGGCTAACGGATGAATTTGTGGATCAGCTTCGATAAATTTATTAAAAACTCGAGTTAAATTTTCATCACTTTTGATTTCAAACTTATTCTTTGCTAAATCAAAATAGGATATCACATCCTCCACGGAAATAGGGATTTTATTACCTTGAGGCGAATTTTTATCCTGCGGGTTGAAAGCATTTGTAGTCGATGGGTCAATCGGTGAAAGCTCAGAAAGATCACTCATAACAATTTCATCAGCTCCCAAGGAAATCATTGTTGCGGCACTATGAGCTTTGTAAGGAATGATAACCGAAAATTTGTCACAATACTCCCTAATCATTGAAACCAAACGCCATGGAACCATAGTATCTCCCCCCGTGCTATATAAAAATAAATCTATATTTTTAATTTTTCCAATTTTTCGAAGTTGCTGGCTAACAATTGGAATAATATCCATAGCCACCCTTCCACTAGTTGGACCCTGACGATCTCCAGTTATATAAGTGATAACTTTTGAACCTCTCTCTTCTTCTATTTTTTGAATTAATTCTTTTTTGTTCATATTTCTAATTTTAATTTTTAGTTGAATTATTATAGCATTTTAAAACTATTTTTTGAAGAGCCTCGAAAATATAAGCACACTTATTCATAAAATAAAAATAGCGGTTTCTATAGAAACTGCTATAGAAACTGCTATTTTTTTCGCCAATCATAGATTTCGACTTTTCCTCGTCCTCTGTCGACAATAGAAAGTTTCATTTTCTCACGCCAACCATATTTATCGATAATCTCTTTGGGAATAGTTATATTGAAGCTGTATTTTCCTGATCTTTTGATTTTGTGAACAAATTTTTCTTTCATATTTATATTTAAAAATAATAAACTGTACCAAATATCAAGGTCTTCTTCGAATGATGAAGATATATTTAGTAATTTCCACCAATAACAGATTTATAATAATAACTCCAGCGATAATCAACCAACCCTTCAAGTCTATTGGGATGGTTTTGATTAAATTTTGAAAAAAAGGCACATAAATAGTTGCTAAAAAAGCTAAAATCACAAAAATTGAAGCTCCATTTAACCATTTGTTGTTAAATAAGTCTATTTCCCAGAGATTTCTATCTAAATTTTTAAAGGAATAAATCACAAAAGCGGTATCAAGAGCAAAAAAACCAAAAATTAAAGTTTGCACATATTCCAGATTCCAATTCATTTTTCCCCAAAGAATCCAAAATAAAAACAAAATTAAAAACTGTTTGATAGTTCCAGTCACGAAAATTAAAATTTTCATTTGTTTGGTCAAAAGATTAGTCTTAACTGATTCAGCCTTTTTCCTCATTGTTCCTTTCTCAGCTGGCTCAAAAGCATAGGCGATAGTCGGAAAAGTATCTTCAATGAAATTATTCCACAATATTTGAACTGGCAAAATTGGCAAGGGCCAAGCAAAAAACACCTTTGACACCCCGACCACAATGATTGAAGCAAAAGAATCACTTAAGACATAAGCGATTGATTTTCTCAAGTTATTTAAAATCGTGCGCCCCTCAGCCACCGCGTCTATAATAATATCAAAACTATCATTCAATAAAATTAAGTCTGAAGTTTGTTTAGCAATTTCAGTTCCTGAGCCAACTGCAATTCCAATGTCAGCCTGCTTAAGAGCCGGGGCATCATTTACTCCATCGCCTACCATTGCCACCACTTTTTCATTTTTTTGCCAAGCGTTAACTATTCTAATTTTATGACGGGGCTCAGCTCTAACGTAAATTTTGAAATTATGAACAGTTTTCCTTAATTGACTTTCACTTATTCCATCCAAATCTTTGCCTTCTAAAACTTGACTAGCTTTAACTTGTATTCCAGCTTCTCGAGCAATAAAAAGAGCAGTTTTAATTTGATCACCAGTGATAATTATGGGCTCTATTCCCGCTGTCCTGGCTCTTTTAATAGCTTTTTTGATCCCCTTTCTTAATGGGTCTTTAATCCCAGCTAAACCTATAAATTCTAATTCTTTAATTTCATTAAAAAACTCTTTTTGATTTTTAGGTTTGATTTTTATTTCCCGACAAGCCAATCCCACTACTCTCAACCCTCGTTCAGCTAATTCTTCAGATTTTTCTTGCCAACCGTCTTTATTCACAGCCATTTCCAATAATTTTTCTGGAGCTCCCGTTACATAGATATATAGTTTTTCATCTTCTTTTATTAAACTAGCTTGAAATTTATGATGAAATTCAAAAGAAAATTTCATTAACTCTTGATAATTTTTCATTAAAGTCTTTTGAAAAATTTTCTTTTCTTCCCCTATTAAAAACAAAGCTTTATCGGTCGGCGAACCGTTAATCACCCAGTCTTTGAAGTTATCTTCCGGATTTTCCACATAAGCCTCGTTACAAATTATTCCTATTTTTTCAGCCAATTCCTTGTCGCTGGCTACCAATTCTTCCAACTTCATTTTTCCTTGAGTTAAAGTTTTGGTTTTATCCAAACAAATTATCGAAGCAGCCCCCAAGGTTTCCACTGAGTTCATCTTTCTCACCAATCCTTTTTTTTTAAGTAATCTTTCCATACCAATAGCTAAAATCACTGTTACCACAATTGGCAAAGACTCAGGAATTCCGCCAACCGCAATAGCCACCGTTGCTTCAAAAGTTTCCAACCAACTATCTCCCCTTAAAATTCCTCCCACAAAAAGAATAGCCACCAAAAAAACAATTAAAATTCCAATCATATTTCCCAATTTAGCAATTTTTTTCTGTAAAGGGCTTTTCAGTTCTCGAATATCCTTAATTAAATCAGCTATACCTCCCACTTCACTTTGTTTACCAACGCTAGTAATCAAAGCCAAACCCTTACCTCCTTCTATCAAACTTCCCATATAAACCATATTTTCTCGATCAGCCAAACTACTATCAACTGGAAGTTTTTTAATATCCTTTCTTGAGACCTTTGATTCTCCAGTTAAAACAGCCTCAGAAACTTGCAGGTTTTCAGAAAAAACAAGCCTCCCGTCAGCTGGAACTTTCTCTCCCGCTCTCAAATCAACTAAATCCCCCATCACTAATTCTTCTTGTAAAATTTCCTTTTTGTGACCTTCTCTTATCACAGTAGTAGTGGTTTTTATAGCAGAATGCAATTTATCAAAAACTTTAGAAACTTTCATTTCTTCACTAAAACCAAAAACAGCATTAAACAAAACAGACAATGAAATTACTAGCGAATCTGTATATTCTTCCATCACGAAGGTGATAATAGCTGCTAAGATAAGAATGTAGATTAAAGGACTTTTAAATTGACTAAAAAAAGTTTTAATCCAGGAAAAACTTTTAAATTTTTCAATTTTATTTTCTCCATATTCTTCTCTTCTGGTCTCTGTTTCTCTTTCTTTAATTCCATTTTTTCGATCTGAATTTAATAAACCAGCCGTTTCTTTAGCCGAGATATTATGCCATAAAATTTCTTTTAATTGATTTTTATTTTTCATTTTTCTTGACCCGTTAAATCATTTCAAACAAAGTTTAAAACACCACTTAACTAGATTAATTTTAAAATTAAAACTCATTGGAATCTGTTCTTCTAAATTTTTTAATTCCTCATTTAAATCACTTTCTGTTTCCAATATTATTTTTTTATGATTATTAAATCTAAACTCTTTTTCCTCTAAAACCTCTCTTATGTTTTTTAATTTCTTTGCTGATTTATCTTTTTAAAATTGAAAATTCTTTGGATTTCAGTTTAACTTTTCTAATAATTTCATTTATAAAAAACGGCATTCCAATTTTTAATCTTTTTTTAACTTCATAAAAAGATTTCTCCAACTTTTTTATTGAAATTATGTTTAAAAATATTTTCTTTATTAATTATAACAGAAATAATTTTTAATTAAAAATAAATCAGAAATCCTTAATATTTACAAATAAAATTTGTCTCTCAAAAAATCCTCCTTTTCCTCATCAGGAAAGAAAGGAGTTCTAATTTTCAAGCTTTATTGAAAAGTTTTTCCCTTTCTCAAATGAGGGAAAAAGGTTTTTTATGTTTATTATTTTAATTTTTATTCGAAAACATCAATAAAATAATTGACTACCAGTCATTTTTAAGCTAAAATTTAATTCGTTGTTATAAAATAACATATGAAAGTAAGTTTATCTTGCGCGCATAGCTCAGTTGGTAGAGCAGCGGCCTCTTAAGCCGACGGCCGGGGGTTCAAATCCCTCTGCGCGCACAAAATTTTTTCTTTGCAAGCAGAGGAATTTAAGAGCCCCTAAACATTTAGAACTAGCGAAAAATTATAAAGAGTAGTGTGAGCTCGTGCAAGAAGCACTTAGCAAAAACTAGATGCGAGTGCGATGAAGTTTGGGGTTAATGGAAACGATCCGCCAGCTGACTGAAGTGAATTTTCGATGTACAGCTCCTAGGTATCCGAATCGAAGGGAAAGGAAATCCCTATAATAAAACTAATCTTATTAGAGATTGTATACCCTCTAAGTTTTTGTTATTATGAAAATATTCAAACAATAATCTTGATTCATTTCAAAAATTATAGTACACTTCTATTTGTTATGGACGCTTAGCTCAGTTGGTTAGAGCGTTTGGTTTACACCCAAAAGGCCACAGGTTCGAATCCTGTAGCGTCCACCAAAAAATCCCATAGAATTTTATAGACGCTATATAATTCGAAGGGAGCGAGAGAAAGAGAGCTCACGAGCTTTCAATATACAATTCCCAGATGCTCGAATCAGAAAGAAAGAGCCTCCCTAACTCTTAATAAATATCATAAATATTTTTGATAAATCAAAAAACACAAAATAAGCTATGAAAATTTTTTCTCAATAAACATTTATGTAATCCAACAAGCGCCTGTAGCTCAACTGGATAGAGCGCCTGGCTTCGGACCAGGAGGTTGTGGGTTCAAGTCCTGCCAGGCGTACGCTAAATAGAAAACTGCGAAAGCGGTTTTTTTAATGTAATCCTGGAAAAAGTAAACTGACATTAAAAATGAAACAATATATATAAAATCTTTTTTTGAAAGGGATTCTAAAAATTAAAATTTTTTATTTTTTATTTGCTTTTAATTTGAGCTGACATTTCATTCAGAGCTTTGTTGAGTTGAGAATCAAATTTAGTTTCAATATCATAGTCTGACAATTTAACTTCTATATCAGCTTCAAGACCAGTTTTATTTATAGAAGTTCCGTTAGGAGTTAACCATTTAGCGATAGTAACTTTTAAACTAGAGCCATCTTGAAATTCTTGAAATTCTTGAACTGAACCTTTTCCAAAACTTTTTTGTCCGACTAACTTGCTGCCGTTAATATCCCTCAATGCTCCCGCTAAAATCTCCGAAGCACTAGCGCTTCCCTCATTAATTAAAACCACTACTGGAATTTCAGAAAAAACATTTCCGCCCAAAGATTCAAATTTTTGAATCGTTCCGTCCTGTCTTTCTTCTTGAACGACCACACTATCACTCGGAACAAACCTTGACGCAATTTTAATCGCCACGTTTAAAAATCCACCAGGATTATTTCTTAAATCTAAAACTATTCCTTTGTTATTATCAGCGATTACTTTGGTTATTTCCTTGTTGAATTCATTAGCCGTATCTTCCGAAAAACTAGTAATTTGAATATAAGCTATGTTTCCCCATTTTTGCTCATAATTAACACTTTTCAAATCAATAGTGTCTCTAGTTATTTTAATTTCTTTTGATTCCTCTGCGTTTTGACTAATCACTGTCAAGACTATTCCTGTGCCTTTTGGTCCTCTGATTTTACTGACCGCTTCATCGATACTAATATCACTAGTCATCTCTTGATTTATTTTAATAATTCTATCTCCCGATCTTAAACCAGCCTTTTCAGCAGGCATTTCACTAATAGGAGCTATCACTACTAAACCTCCCTCTTTCATCCCCAATTCAGCACCTATTCCCTCGAAACTTCCCTCCATATCACTAGAAAAAGCTTTTGATTCTTTGGGATTCATATAACTAGTGTATGGGTCTCCAATCGCATCAACCATCCCTTTTACAGCCCCATAAATCATATCCTGAGAATTCAAGTCTCCTTGATCAATGTATTTTTTTTCTAAACTGCTCCAAGTTTTCCAGAAAATATCAAAATCAACTTTTCCTGGTTGATTATTGTCTATATTTTTAATTAAATCTCCAGGCTTTACTAGTTCTTCAACAAAATTAGTTAAATTACTAACTGGACTATTGCTGTTGCTATTGTTTTTCTTTCCCCAGGCCAAACCAAAATAGAAAAAAACTACCCCAATAAGGATTAAAATAAAAAAACTATATTGTTTTTGAAAAATGTTTTTCATTATTCTGCCTATAAAATAAATATTTTTTTTTATTAAATCTAAGCCGTTTAATCTGCCCCTAGAAATTTTTCTTTTCATATTTTTAATAATTACTTGGAGCTTTCTATTTTAATTTACAACCATAAAGCTCTTATTTTAGCACTAAAAATTTGTTAGTTTCTGCACATTTTCTTGAATTTCATTATAAACATCCTGCCCTCGTCTAGGAATTAAAATATAACCAACTTCCACTGGATAATCAGTTGGAGCTTGTAATAAACCTTCTTTTGAGTTTTCTAAAACTTTTTGTTGAATATTAGCATCTTGAATTCCCGAATAAGTATCAAAAAACTTTTTCATTTCAGCAGAATTCATATCAGTTCTAACATTGTCACCCACGACGTTTATTATGTCGTTTACCTTAGAAAAATCAGAAAAAGCATTCAAAGAAGTCATTTTTTCTTTTAATTTATTCAAAATCAATTGTTGTCTTCTAGCTCTATCAAAATCAGATGAAGTGACTCTGGAGCGGACATAGCAAAGAGCTCTTTCCCCTTTTAATGTTTGTTCACCTGCTGGTAAAGAAAAAACACCCCCACATTCCTCATTGGAATTATAACAAAGTGGATAAGACTTAACTATTCTATCATTTTTGTCTTTTTTGTGTTCAAATTCTCCTGTTTCTATTGTAAAAGCTCCTCCTTTGTCGCCATCACACACTTTCATTTCATGAAACTGAACAGGTTCTATGAAAGGTTCTTCTAAATTAACATTAATTCCTCCCACTACATCTATTAATTCTTCAAAACCCTTAAAGTTAATAACCACCCCATAATGAATATCCAAACCAGTTATCTCGGAAGTTATTTTTTTCATAGAGCTTATCCCTGTTTTATCGGTTTTCTCTTCTCCATAATGATAAACATAGTTTATCTTATTGTGTTGATTAGTTTCGGGAATTTTAACATACAAATCCCTTGGGATAGAAATTAAAACAACCTTATTATTACCTTCATTTTCTGTTTTATTTTCTTTAATGCTAGCTACCATAATAGTATCCGCCAACAAACCTCCCCCTGGCATATCCTCTCCTCTAATTCCCAGTAAAAGAACATTTGTTCTTCCCTGTTCATCTTTAACTACATCCTGCTTCATTCCCATCGCTGATAAAACACCTAAAAAACTACTCATATTAGAATTATTAGAATCCGATATCCTATTGAGAATATTTCCAGTTTTATAAGCAAACAAAATTCCAGCAGAAAAAATAAAAAATAAAAATAAAAAAATGCCTAAAAAAATTTTCTTTTTAGTGATAAATTTTTTTCCATTTTTCTTATTTTTCCTGAATATATTGTCATTTATTTTTCGTCCACTAAAAAATGCCTCTTTTTTATCGACTTTAACATTTTTATCAATCTCCATTATTTTTTTGTTAAAAATTTACAATTCAGGTTATTAAGTAAAATTAAATTATTTGCAGAAAGTCCTCTGCTGTCTTACTCCAAGAAAAAAATTCAGCTCTTTTTTTGCCTTTTTCAATTAAATTTTTTCTTTTTTCCTTGTCAATTATAACTTCAATTAGCTTTTTTTGCAAATCTCTTTGATCGTTTGTTTTATAATATCGAACTGCGTTTTTTCCGACTTCTCTAAAACAATCAATATCACTACAAACCACAGGAATCCCAAAACTCATAGCCTCCACTAAAGGTAATCCGAAACCTTCATATAAAGATGGAAGAGCAAAAATCTCAGCTTCTTTATACAAATCAACTAAATCTTTGTTTTTTATATAGCCCGTGAAAATCAAATCTTTCAGAAACTTTCTTTTATTGAAGTCTTTTTCGGTTTTTTTCAAAATCTCATCAATTCGAAAATCATAATTATGAGCTTTTAATTTTCCACCCAAAACTAATTTAAAATTTTTAAAATTTTTATGGTTTGTTTTTAAATTTAAAAAAGCTTCTATTAAGGTTGGGATATCTTTCCGTGGTTGATACGTACCCACGTAAAAGAAATAAGGTTTCTCGATTCCAATTTTATTTAAAATTTTCAATGAATTTTTATTTTTTTCATTAAACACTTCCCCGACTCCCCCATTATAAATAACTTTTATTTTTTCATCTTTTGTATCATAATATTTAATAATTTCTTTTTTGGTAAATTTAGAAACTGCGATTATTTTATCTGCTTTTTTTAAAGAAATCGGAATTAAAAGATTGAGAAAAAAGAGGTCCACTTTATTTATTAGCTCAGGAAAAGATTTGAAAGAAACATCATGAATTGTAGTAATGAGTTTAATTTTTTTTGAAAGCCACAAAGGGGTAATATACTGCACATGCAAAACATTTAAATTTAACTTTTTAGCTATTTTAGGTAATAAGAAAAAAGTCCAAATTAATTTAGAACTTGGCAAAACTGAAATTATTTGCGCGTTTTTATTTTCTAAACCTCTGAAAATTTTCTCTTTTATTTTCTTAACTTCAGATGTATTAGTTAATAAAAAATATTGATTTTTATTATCAATTTTTAAAATATTTCTAACTAAATTTAAGGTATAGTGTTCATCTCCAGTTCTCTGCTGTCCAATAGCCCTAATATCAATACCTATTTTTTTTATTTTCATGAAAAATTCCTATTTTATGATGTACATTTTAATTAACACTATGATGTATTTTAATTGAATATTTAAAAATATTGAAAGTCTCACTTCGGCAATGTTTTGTTTATAAAAATTATATTTTCTAAGACAACTTTTGAAAAAATTTTCTGGATAATAATTGTATAGAGAGTAAAATTATACAAAACTTTTTGAAATATTTTTTAGAATATTTTTATTACTAATTTTTTATAAATACTAAATTCAATAACAAAGCATTCGAAATTATGATTAGACATTTTCTCGTAAAGGACATTTTAGAAATTTTTATTGTGTGTGTTTTTGTTACTAAATTTATAAATTTTCAGATAAATTTTTCAAAATATTTAAAAGTGCTATACTCATAGAATGATAAAATTTAGAAATTGCAGTAGAAAAAATCACCCAATACTAATTTCTCCAGTAGCGGGGGGGAGATTTGAACTCACCGATCTCGGGCTTATGAGTCCCGCGCTTTAACCAGCTAAGCTACCCCGCCTTAAGAATCTTAAAATAAACAAAATACAAATTTGCAATAAAAAATTTTGTTAAATTAAAGCACTGAATTTATCTTGATTTTCAATTTACAATTTATGATTTTTTCTAAAGGATTCTTTTCAATATAAAAAACAATTACTTCAAAATATCCAGATTGTTCTTTGTCAATAATTTTCAATTAAATAAAAAACTACATTTAAAAAATATATAAATTTGTTTTTATTCTTGTGGCGGGGACAGGATTTGAACCTGTGACCTTCTGGTTATGAGCCAGACGAGCTGCCAGACTGCTCCACCCCGCGATAATAGTTAAAATTTACCTCTAAAACCAAAAACCACTTAGTGTATTCTAGACCGCTTAAATATTAACATATCAAAAAATTTTGTCAATTATAATTTAGAAAATTCTAATCAAATTAAAAATTAATTTTATTTTTTCTTAACCTTTCTTTAATTTTTGATCTGGCATGGGCAGTTTTAACAAAATCGAGCCAATCAATATTAGGATTTTTCTTTCTTTTTTCTGTTATCAACTCAATAACATCTCCATTTCTAATAATATAACCCAGCGCTACTATTTTCTGATTAGCCTTGGCTCCGACTAAAGTATTCCCTATTTCAGTATGAATTGAGTAAGCAAAATCAACGGGGGTAGCTCCCTCTGGTAAGTCGATCACATCGCCCCTGGGTGTAAAAGCAAAAATATGATTCTTAAAAAAATCTATTTGAAGAGAGCTCCAAAATTCGTCAGACAAACCGCCAGTTTCCTCATGCCATTTTTGAAGTTGCTTTACCCAAGCCAACTGTTTATCAAGCTCTTCTTTTTTTCTCTTAAAAAGCAATTCTTTGAAAGATTTATCTCCGGAGTAAATCCAATGAGCAGCAATCCCGTATTCTGCCTCACAATCCATTTCCCTAGTTCTAATTTGAACTTCTAAAATTTTCCCTTCTGGACCAAAAATTGTAGTATGTAAAGACTTATACCCGTTCGGTTTTGGTAATGAAATATAATCCTTAATTCTTCCAATCATTGGATTATATATTTTATGGACTATCCCTAAAACCCGATAGCAATCCTCAACACTCATAACTATTATCCTTATAGCAGCTAAATCATAGACCTCTTCTACTCGCATGTCGTGTTTCAACAATTTTTGATGAAATCGATAATAATGTTTGGCCCTACCAACAATATTTAATATTTTTATACTTTCTGATTTCAAAGCTTTCTGCAACTCTTTTATGGCTCTCTTAGTATACTTTGCTCTAACAGTTAAAGCCTCGTCACACATCTTTACTGTTTTTCTGTAATTTTTAGGTTCTAAATACTGAAAGGCTAGGTCTTCTAATTTATTTTTTATCTCACTCAATCCCAAGCGATTAGCTATTGGAACAAAAACATCCATAGTTTCATTAGCAATACTAACTTGTTTTTCTCTGGGATGAACATACAAAGTTTCCATATTATTAAGTCTATCGGCAATTTTAATCAAAACTACTCTAATATCAGCTGCCATAGCCAAAAACATTCTTCTTAAATTTTCCAAATAAATTTCATCACTAGCTCCTCTTAGTCTAATTTGACCAACCTTAGTAATTCCTTTTACTATAAAAGCCACCTCTTTACCAAACTCTTTTTCCACATCATCTAAGGTTAAGTCTGTATCCTCAGGAACATCATGCAATAAAGCAGACGCAACGCTTTTTGATCCCAACCCCATTTCAATCAAAGTTTTAGCAGTTTCTGCGGAATGAGTAAAATAAGGTTCTCCTGTTTTTCTCTTTTGACTTTGATGAGCTTTCTTGGCAAAATTGTAAGCCTTGGCAATAAAAGCCTCCTTTTTTTTATCAAAAGGCTTTTTTCTCACTGCTAATAATTGCTTAAGGCTTAACATAAATTTAAAATAATCAATTAAAACAATTAAAATTATACTATAAATCCATAAAATTAGCAACTTAAAAATCCTGACTTTTCTGCCAATTTTAATTTTAAATCAAGCGTTATTACATATCAATGTATGATAATATTTTGTAATTTATTTTAAAAATAAAGAACCTTCTTCCTGTAGAAGAAGGTTTTTATCAACGAAATTTTTCCTAGAATATTACATTCCCATTCCTGGCATTCCGCCCATTCCTGGCATTCCAGCTCCAGGATTTTCATTTTCTTTTTTTGGAATCTCAACTATTACTGCTTCAGTCGTTAACAACATCGCAGCCGTTGAAGCACTATTTCTTAAAGCAGAGGTTACTACTTTAACTGGATCGATAATTCCAGCATCAATCATATCCACATAAACATCTTTAGCGGCATCATAGCCCATATTAAAATTGATTTGTTTTCTAGCCCTCAATTTACTGACAAACATTTTTCCGCTTTTCAAAATCTTTTTTTCGTAAGCATTTTGATTATCAAGCACGTTATTAACAACTAAATCAGGAGAAATGCCGGCGTTTCTAGCAATTTGTTTTATTGGTTCACTTAAAGCTTCAATCAAAACATCGATAGCAGAATTTTCCTCAATATTCAGCTTGTCTCCATTCTTATCTTTAAAATCAATTAGCTTAGTAGATTCATTCAACAAAGAAATTCCTCCTCCAGGAACAATCCCTTCTTCAATAGCGGCTTTAGTAGCCTCCACTGCGTCTTCCACTCGATGTTGTTTTTCCTTTTGCTCTACTTCAGTAGCTGCTCCCACCTTTATAACCGCCACTCCACCAACCAATTTAGCCATCCTTTCTTTTAAGTTTTTCTTATCATAATCATCAGCCTCTTCGATCATTCTTTCAATTGTTTTCACTCTTTTATCTAAATCTTTTTTCTTTCCATCGCCACCAACAATAGTAGTGTTATCTTTGGTTGCTATAACTTTAGTCGCTTTGCCTAAATCATTAATGTCAGCCTCTTCCAGTTTCATTCCAGTTTCCTCGGTGATAATTTTTCCGCCAGTTAAGATTGCAATATCCTCTAACATTGCTTTTTGATTATCTCCAAAACCAGGAGCTTTAACTGCCAACACATTCAGGACTCCCCTCAATTTATTAACCACCAAAGTGGTCAAAGCTTCACCATCAATATCTTCAGCTATAATAACTAATTCTTTATGCCCGCTTTGAGAAATTTTTTCTAACAAAGGCAAGATATCAGAACCAGCGGAAATTTTCTTATCAGTGATTAGAATGTACGGACTTTTCAGCTCTGATTCCATTTTTTCAGTATTAGTCACCATATAAGGAGAGACATAACCTCGATCAAAATTCATACCCTTAACAATTTCACTTTCTAATCCAAAAGTTTGAGATTCTTCCACATTAATAACCCCATCTTTACCTATTTCCTTGATGACATTGGCAATCATTTTACCAATTCCTGAATCTTGAGCTGAAATTGTAGCCACTTGCTCAATAGAATTTCCTTCGATTTTATAAGAAACATCCTCACTTTTAATATTTTCAATAATTTCATCAGTGTATTTAAGTAAGGCATTTTTAAAATCAATAACATTAACTCCCTTAGAAACCATTTTAGTTCCTTTTTGAGCTATTGCCTGAACCAAAATAGATGCGGTAGTAGTTCCGTCTCCCGCCATTTCATTAGTTTTATTAGCCACCTCTTTGGTCATTTCTACTCCAATATTTTTATACTTATCCTCTACTTCGATTTCTTTAGCAATACTCACTCCATCATTAGTAATCACCGGTGAACCAAAACTTTTTTCTAAAATAACATTTCTTCCTTTTGGACCCAGAGTTACTTTAACAGTGTCCGCCACTATATTAATTCCCTCCATTATCTCTACTCGAGCTTTTTCATCAAATTTAATTTCTTTTGCCATTTTAGTATTATTTAATTTTTAATTAAAACAATTAGCAAACCCTCGCCTCGCCTGCCAACTTATTCTCTTATCATTCTAAATAACTTTTTCTCCTTAGTCAAGAACTTAAAAATTTAAATTGAAATTAAATTTTTCTTATGTTAATATTAGATTATTGTAATTTATCCTTCAAAATGATTTTAGAAGAAATAGAAAAAAAAATAAGAGTTCAAGAAGAAAAAATTGGAAAATTCAACTTACTTTTAATCGGAGCGGTTTCTTTCATTGTAATTTTTTCCATTAGTCAATTCCTTCAAGAAAAAATTATTGAATTCGGTTTAAAAAATAATTTAAAAAAATATTCTCTAAACGAAAGTGTTTTTGTTGATCAAAATTCATCAACTTTAGAACAAAAAGGAACGCCGAGGGAACCCTTCAGAGAGATATCTCGCGCACTCATTCATCAAGAAAAAAATCCTGAAATAAAAAATATTTATATCAACCCTGGAAAATACCAAGGCAATTTTCAGATTCCTGAAAATGTTAATCTTTACGCCAACAAACCAGGAACTATGATAATCGAAAACTCTCTAGATGAAAAAACCCTAGAATTAAAAGGAAATAACATTATTAGTGGTTTGGAAATCCAAGGAGGTGAATACGGAATATACATTGGAAGCGAAGCAAAAAATATCAAAATTGAAAATTGCAAAATCACTCAAGCCAGTTCTTACGGAATTTACAATAAAGAACATCCCGAAACAAACGATGAATATAAATTGGAAATAATCAATTCTGAAGTTAACAAAAACTATAATCACGGACTTTATCTTCAAAAAGGAACTCTTATAATGAAAAACAGTAAAATCTATGAAAATAGTCTTAACGGCATTGACCTTCACATTAATATGAAAGTCGTCATAACTGATAGCGAAATTTTCGACAATGTTAAAAGCGGAATTGAAGCTGACTTAGGAAATTTAGATTTAACTATTAAAAATTCAACCTTAAGAAATAATAATTTAAATGGAATTAACCTCCAGTCTGATTTTGAAAATTCCATTCTTAAAATTGAAAATAATCTCTTTGAAAATAATCGCAACGCTGGAATAAATTGCATCAAAAAATCGACCATAACGCCCCTTTATTTTTCAAACTCTTTCGAAACCAATCCCCTAGAAAACAACCAGTTCCAAGACAACAATACAAACGTCGGCCCAAATTGTTTATAAAATATTAAGACTACTTCCAGGCACGCTTTTGCCTAACTCGCCAAAACGAATCCCTTTACTCCTCCTCTTCCTTAATCTCCAACCCAAGTTCGTCTAATTGTTTTTTATTTATTTTAGCTGGAGCATCCATCATCAAGTCCTTGCCATTTCCATCTTTTGGAAAAGCATAAATATCTCGAATGGAATCCCAATCATTAATCACCATCAACAATCGGTCAATTCCAGGAGCATTACCGCCGTGAGGAGGCGCTCCATATCTGAAAGCTTCCAACATATGTCCGAATTTATCTTCAACCTCTTGCTTAGAATAACCAGCAATTTCAAAAGCCTTATACATAATTTCTGGATTATGATTTCTAATCGCACCAGAAGTCAATTCAAATCCATTACAAACCAAATCAAACTGATGAGCCAAAATTTCCAAAGGCTTTTTTTCTTTCAAAGCTTTCATCCCACCTTGAGGCATAGAAAAAGGATTATGTCCAAAGTCAATTCGGTCTTCTTCAATTTCTGACATAGCAAACATTGGAAAATCAGTTACCCACAACCAAACCGCTTTTTTATTGTCCTTAAGTCCCAAACGCTTTCCACACTCATCTCGAACCGCTCCCAAAGCCTCACAAACTGTCTCCCACTTATCAGCTCCAAAGAAAACAATGTCTCCTTTTATTGCTTCAACTTTATCCACAATTTTATCAGCCAATTCTTCACCCAAAAATTTAACAATCGGTGACTGCAAAGTTCCGTCTTCTTTAACAATAATATAAGCCAAACCTTTAGCTCCTCTGCCAATCGCCAAATTAGTCAATTCATCAATATCTTTTCGGCTAAATTTTTCTCCACCTCCATCAATTTTCAAAGCATGCACAACATATCCAGACTTGCTAGCCATTTCAGCAAAAACTTTAAAATCGCAATCTTTAACCAAATCACTCACAGAAACTATTTCCAAATCAAACCTCAAATCAGGCTTGTCAGAACCATATTTATTCATGGCTTCAATATAAGGAATTCTCAGAAAAGGTTTTTGCTCAACTTTTTTATCACTGTATTTTTCAGTCAACTCAATCATCAAAGGTTCCATAATCTCAAAAATATCTTCTTGCTCCACAAAACTCATTTCCATATCCAATTGATAAAATTCTCCATAATGACGGTCCATTCTTGAATCTTCATCTCTAAAACAAGGAGCAATTTGAAAATATCGATCCACTCCACCAACCATCAAAAGTTGCTTGAACTGTTGCGGAGCTTGTGGCAAAGCATAAAATTTCCCAGGATAAATCCGAGAAGGCACCACAAAGTCTCTCGCCCCCTCAGGACTAGAACTAGTCAAAATCGGAGTCTGCACTTCCCTGAAATCTTTTTCATAAAAATAGCTCCTGATATCCCGAATCATTTCATCTCGAACTTTGAGCATTTCCTGTAATTTTGGTCTTCGCAAATCAACATAGCGATATTTCAAACGAATATTTTCATTGGCCTCTTCCTCAACTTTTTCATCGTCCAAAACAAAAGGGGGAGTTTTAGATTGATTTAAAATTTCTAATTTTTCAACTAAAACTTCAATCTCTCCGGTTTCTATTTTCTTATTAACCATTTCCGTAGGCCTAGCCAAAACTTCACCTTCAATTTGAATAACCCATTCATTTCGCAAATAATCAGCTTGCTTAAAAACCTCCTGTTTTTCAGGAATAAATTTAACTTGAGTCAAACCATATCGATCTCTCAAATCAATAAAAATAATTCCACCGTGATCTCTTCTACTATGAACCCAACCAGCTAATTTGACTTTTTCGCCTATCTGTCTTTCCCTTAGTTCTCCGCAAGTATTAGTTCTTAACATAATTCTATTTTAAAAATTTATCAAATTATTTTTTTCAAAACCTCCTTTCCTAAAGGAGGGGTTAGGGGTGGTTTTTTATTACCCTTTCCTCTGAAAAGAATTGAAGATTTTTCACCTTGTCCTCCCCCTTTCCCAAAGGGGAATTGAGGGGTTTTTTCAGTTTCAAAAATCTAAAATTTCCATCTTTCCCTAATAATACACTGCCCATTCAAAAAATCAATAAAAAATAGTTTAAAAAAAATTTCCTACTCCCTCCCCCTTTCTCAAAAGAGAACCGAGAGGGTTTTTCAGTTTAAATTTTATATAACAAATACAGAAAACTTATTATCCAAACCCCACTACCATCTTCCCCCTTTCCCAAAGGGGGATTGAGGGGGTTTTTAGTTTTCAAACTACAAATTATAAATTTACTAAAAAATCATGTAAGTAATCAATTACGTAATCTAAAATATTTGAAATAAAAACACCTTTCCTTCAAAGAAAATAAAAAAAATCACCGAAAATTCGGGAGTTAGCAAGGTTGAAAAAAATTTTCAAAAAGACTGTTTTTGAAGACTGTTTTTGTTTAAAAAATCCTCAAAAACAGTCTCTCGAAAATTTCTTTTCTTCATTTCAGAAGAGGAAGAAAGATCTGCCTAAACGAAGATAAAGATTTCACTAAAACCCGAATTTTCAGTGACTTTAGTCTATAAATTATAGATTAATTGGATAAAAAAGTCAATGAAACTTTCCTTCACTAAACTTGACAATTTAAAAACTCAGTTTAAAATAATAATAGTTCTTGTGATGATTGATATGTTCACCAAACATATATTTCATAAAGAAATTTGAGCTTTACTCAACTAATTCACAAAAAAATAAAGAGTGCCCACTAATTGGGAATCTAAGTGGAACCGCGGGAAAAAAATCGTTTTCGATATAAACCTCGTCTTAGAAATTATTCATTGTTTTAAATGACTTTGAATTATTTTTTAGACGAGGTTTTTTTATGAGAACCTGTCAGCTTCAATTCACAATTTTCAATCAATGGTCAGTTCACACTTTAACAATTTCTAAATATCACTCTCTTAGCATAAATAAAGATCAACAAAAACTGAATTTAAAAAATAAATTATTAGAAATTTACTACCAATCTCGCTTCGCTTACCAAAGTGAAAAAAAGGTAAATTGAAAATTTTATAATTATTTAATCTAATCCTATGAAAAACAATAAACGAGAAGAAAGGCTAAAAATTCTTCGTCACAGTACTGCTCATATCCTAGCAGCTTCAGTTCTAAAGTTTTTTCCAGAAGCCAAATTTGCCATTGGACCAACCATCGAAAATGGTTTCTATTATGATTTTGAGCTCCCCAGAACTTTAATTCCAGAAGACTTGCCTTTATTGGAAGCAGAAATGAAAAAAATAATCAAAGCCAATCATTCTTTTGAAAAAAGATTAATTCCCTCTGAAAAAGCACTAGATAAATTCAAAAAACTAAATCAAAGCTACAAAGTTGAATTAATCGAAGATTTGATAAAAAAAGGAGAGACAGATGTTATACTATACAAATCAGGCGATTTTGTTGATCTTTGTAGTGGACCCCACCTTCAGTCCGCTGGAGAAATTGACGCCCAAGCTTTCAAACTAACCCACATTTCAGGAGCCTACTGGAAAGGCGATGAGAAACAAAAAAGTCTTCAAAGAATTTACGGAACAGTTTTCCACGACAAAAAGGATCTCAAAAAACATCTTTTTGAGTTAAAAGAAGCCAAAAAAAGGAACCATCGGATAATTGGAAAACAGTTGGGACTTTTTGCCAACATCCCAGAAGTTGGACAAGGTCTTCCAATTTGGTTGCCGAAGGGTTACGCTATGCGAAGAGTTTTGGAAGATTATATGCTAAAAATGGAGAGACGTTATGGCTACGAACATATTCTAACTCCCAATATTTATAAAAAAGAATTATTCGAAACCTCGGGTCATCTTGGCTTTTACAACGAATCTATGTATTCTCCTTTGGAAATTGATGGAGAGACTTTTTACCTCAAACCAATGAATTGTCCTGCCGCTATGATGGTTTACAATTTAACTCCCAAAAGTTACCGAGACCTTCCTTTAAAAATGGGGGAATTAGGGACAGTCTACCGATATGAAAAATCAGGAGAACTTCACGGACTTCAGAGGGTCAGGGGATTCACTCAAAATGACGCTCATATATTCTGCACCTCGAAACAAATGAAAAATGAGTTTGTAGAAGTTTTTGAAATGTTTTTGAAATTCTATCAAGATCTCGGTTTTAAAAATTATAAATTCAGACTTTCCCTTTCCGATGAAACAAAAAATAAATATGTGGGTGATAAAAAGGATTGGAAAAAAGCCGAAAGTATTATGCGAGAAGTTCTAGAAGAATCTGGTGTTGAATTTTATGAAAAAAAAGGTGAAGCAGCTTTCTACGGACCAAAAATTGATGTCCAAGCCATTAATGTTTTTGGAAAAGAAGATTCTATCTCAACTATTCAAATCGATTTCAATCTACCAGAAAGGTTCACTCTAAACTTCATCAACAAAAAAGGAGAGAAAGAAAGACCTTTTGTCATTCACCGAGCTTTAATTGGATCATTCGAAAGATTTTTCGCTTTCCTAATCGAATACTATGCGGGGTCTTTTCCTTTTTGGTTTGCTCCAATTCAAATTGGCATTCTTCCAGTTTCAGAAAAATTTGATAAATATTCTAAAAAAGTTTTCTCCGAACTCAAACAAAAAGATTTCAGAATTGAAATGTTCAGTTCAGATGATTCACTGGGAAAAAGGATTGCCGAATCTACCAAACTTAAAATTCCCTATTTATTAATTCTTGGTGAAAAAGAAGAAAGTGGAGAAACTATTACTATTCGGAAACGAAATGAAAAAGAACAACAAACCATTAAAATTGAAGAATTTATGAAAATAATTGAAGAAGAAATAAAACTAAAAAAATAACTTTTTAGAAATTCCAAGACACAAGGATGCCTGCCTGCCAATAAATAGATGTACTTGCATTTTGTATCGTTATGTTCAAAAAATATGAAATATTTTATAAAAACCTTCGGTTGTCAAATGAATTTCTCTGACTCAGAACGAATGACAAGTTTTTTCCAAGAAAATAACCTCCAGGAAACTAATATGCCAACTCAAGCTGATTTGATAGTGTTCAACACTTGCGGAGTTCGTCAAATGGCGGAAGACCGAGTTTATGGACAAGTCCATAACATCTACAAAAAAAATCCGGAAAAAGTCATTATCATCACCGGTTGTCTGGCACATCGAAAAGATTTTCAAAAAAGATTAGAAAAGAAAGTTGATTTTTTTATCCCTATCAAAGATTTCCCCAATATCTTAAAATTGATAAAAGCAGACAAAAACACAAAACACTACCATACTAAATTGTGCGACAACGAAAACAACAATGGATATTTAAAATTGAAACCCAGATATGAGAGAAAAAATTCAGCACTAATCCCAATTATGACTGGTTGCAATAATTTCTGTTCATATTGCATCGTTCCTTATGCCCGAGGACCAGAATGGTCTCGCTCATTCGAGGACATCTTAAACGAGATCCAGGAATTAGCTAACAAAAACTACCGAGAAATTATTTTGCTCGGTCAAAACGTTAATTCATTTAAGAATAAAAAAATAACCTTTCCCTCTTTATTAGAAACTCTAGCCAAAAAATTTCCCCAAATAAAATTCAATTTCCTCACCTCTCATCCTAAAGACTACTCCAACGAATTAATCAAGATAATTGCTGAAAATAAAAATATTTCCCGAGAAATTCATCTTCCAATTCAATCAGGTAGCGATAAAATTCTAAAAGCTATGAACCGCCCTTATACTTGTAAACACTACCTAAGCTTAATCAAAGAAACAAAAAAACAAATTCAAGAAGTCAAATTCTCCACCGATGTAATCGTCGGCTTTCCTGGTGAAAGCAAAAAAGACTTTCAGGAAACTGTGAAAGTTTTTAAAAAAGTCAAATTTTCAATCGCCTTCGTCAATAAATATTCCCCTCGCCCTGGCACCGCTTCCTTTAAACTTGAAGACAATGTCAGTTTAGAAGAAAAGAAGAGAAGAGAAAAAGAACTTCGAAAATACTTTTAAAAATTATCCCCCTGAATCCAACCTCAGTGAATACTTTGATTGTGCTTAAAAGAATTTGAAAATAAAATTCAAGCTTTTCTTAATCCTATTTTAGAACAAAAACCTATTAATCCACTTAAGATTAATAGGCTTTTGAAATAAAATTTTCCTCTTTTTATTTTTACAATCTATTCATTTAAATTAGAAGGTGGATTTTGGTGCCTGTCTTTAATAATTTTTATAATTATTAAAGTAATCGAACAGAAAAAAACTAAAACTCCAAGCGTACTGATAGATTTCCCTATAACATCTCCATTAAAAACGTCCCATATCCCTAAAATTGCTATCAAAGTAAATACAGCCACAGAAATAGACAATAATATTGCAACTCCCTTTTTAACTAAATCATACATATTTTTTATTTAAAGGTTCAAAATTCTCTACATAAAACCATAGATTATCTTCAATCTAAAATAATTCAATTATTTAAATGTATATTTTTTTATTTTTTATGCAATCTTTACTTCATAATATTGTGTGGAATCTAATATGTCAACAAATTTTAAAAAAATTAAAACGTTAAACTCCACAACCCTCTCCCAATAAGCTCTATAAAGATATTCCAAATATGTTTAATCAAACAAAATTACTAATAATAACATTTTCAACCATTCTCTACTTATCCAAGCTTTGAAAATTTAAACTACGATTTTGAAAAAAATATTAAACGTGTCTATAGACATCCGCCTACTAGCAGACAGGCAATTTTATATTTTTTTCTTCATCTTTTCTAAAACTTTCTGTAACTTAATGAGGATTGGTTAATTAAAAGTAGTATAATTTGCAAAAAATTTATTATCTAATCCTCCCCTCTTCTTAATTAATCCACCAAAGAGATAAGAGAAATCCTGTCACCTAGCAAAAAGAAATTCTTCTGTTTTTCTGTTTTTAAAAATTATAAATTACTTGTTCTCAATAAATTAAAACAACAATTTCTCCCTTAACTTTATCTGCGTTTTTCTCGTAATACTTTCTAATTTCACCAACATCCCCCCGAACAATTTCTTCAAATATTTTGGTCAGTTCTCGTCCTAAAATTACCCTCCTAGAAACTTCAAGTTCTTTAAAAAGTTTCCCCAACAATTCCAAGTTCTTCATCAAACGATAAGGCGAATCATAATATATAACTGGATATTTGAAAGTCAAAACTTCTCGGAAAAATTTTTCTCGACCTTTTTTGTTGGGTGGAAAACCTAAAAAAATAAAGCGAGTGGTGTTGATGCCTGCCACTGAAATCAACGCACTCATAGCATTCGCACCTGGAATAGGAATAATTTTTATCTCATCACCAAAAAATTCCAAAGCTTTTTCAACCAAAAAATTCCCTGGATCAGAAATTCCAGGAGTTCCTGCATCTGTCACCAAGGCTACCTTTTTTACTTTTTCCATAGCCTCTAAAATCTTTTGAATTCCAGCAACTCCTGTTTGTTGATGATAAGCTTTCAAAGGTTTCTTGATTTCATATTTGCTCATCAAGACTTTGGTTTTCCTGGTGTCCTCGCAAAGAACAAAATCAGCCTCTTTCAGGGTTTCCACTGCTCGATAAGTTATATCCCCCAAATTGCCAATCGGAGTTGCTATTATAAAAAAATTTAACATATTTAAAAATAAAAATTATTTAATAATTTCACCATCTTCTTTAACTTGCTTCAATTCCACCGAAAAGACTTTTGAATAACTGTCTTTTTTGCTCATAGTTATCCCATATAAAATATCCGCTGTTCTCATCACTTCTCGACTATGAGTTGCTAAAATAAATTGAGTTTTATTGGCTAATTTTTTCAATATCCGACTAAAATTACTCGCATTTGATTCATCTAAATTAGCTTCAATCTCATCCAAAAAAACAAAAGGCGGCGGATTACAAGCTATCAAAGCAAATAAAAGTGCGATTGAAGTCAGAGTTCGCTCTCCACCTGAAAGCATATCTAAACTTTCAATTCTTTTTCCTGGTGGATTAGCTTTCACTTCTAGACCATACTGCGTTTCTTTTTCTTCTTCCAATTCTTCTTCATTGTTTAAATTCTGATTTTTTTCAATTCTAATTTTCTCCAAACTAGCCTTCCCACCTCCAAACAAAAGCTTAAAATAATTTGAAAACTCCAGACTAATAACCTGAAAAGTTTCTTTGATTTTTTTCTTGATAATTTGATTCATTTTAGAAACCAGCTCTTTCAGTTCTTTCAAAGTCAAACTTAAATCTTTGGACTCTTTTTTTAAAAAATCATACTTAATTTGTAATTCTTTATATTCCCCAACCACTGAAAAGTCAATCTCTCTTAATTGCTCCAATTGCCAATTTAATTTCTCAATCTCCATTTTCAATTTTTCTTCATCTTTAGCATCAAATTTATTGTTTTTAAAATCAATTAAATCTCTCAAATCAACTTGAAAATTATTCTGAATATCTTTTTCTAAGACTTCTCTTTCTTTTTCAAATCTATTTCTTTCTATTTCTAAATGTTGCCTGTATTTTTCCGCTTTTTCTATTTCAAATTGTTCTCTTCTAAGCCCATCCTTAAACTCCAACCGGCTTTCCTGTGATTTAGATTTTTCTTTGTTAATTTTTTTTATTTCAGAAAACTTCTCTTGAATTTTTTGTTCTATTTTCTCAATTTTTTTTGAATTTTTTTCAGTCTCTCTCTCTAAAAAATTCAATTCCCCTTGCAAGCTTTTATTTTTCTTTTCTTTTTCCTCACTAACACTTTCCTTAGTAACTTTCCCTAGCTCAATCTCTTTTAAAAGCTTTTCTATTTTTAAAATAATTTTATTATTCAACTTTTTTCCCAAATTTTCAGTCAATTCTTTTCTAAGAACTTCCAGGTTAGACAAAATATATTTTTTATCAACTAAAATTATTTTAACCTCATTCAGCTCTCTGATTTTCTCTTGCAAACTTTTTTTCTGGATTTCTTCTTTAAAATCCAATCTTTCTATTTCCTTCAAACCTTTTTCTAGGTCCTCTTTTTCATTTTCCAATTTTTCAACAATTTTATCTTTATTTTCAATAGATTTTTTGTTACTTTTTTCTAAATTTTTCTGAAAATCTTTAATTTTATTTTGACTTAAAGTGATTTCTCTTTCCGCTCTTTTCATTTCAAGCTCATTTTTTTCTTGAGTTTTTTTGATTTTATTCAACTTAAAAGAAAAATATTGTTTTCTTTTTTCGACTAATTTTTCTCTAGTAACTTGGCTTTTTTCAATTTTACCAGCTTGTTTTTTCAAGATTATCAACTCAGGTTCCATTCCCCTCATCAAAGAAGCTACTTTTTCCAAATTAACTTCAGTTTTTTTAATTCTTTTTAGACTTTGATTTTTCTTAATTTGAAATTCCTTAACACCAGCTGCATCTTCCAAAAAACTCATCCTCTCTAGAGGACTAGAAAGCAAAATTTGATCAGTCATCCCTTGATTAACAATAGTATAATTCCCTCGGTTAATCCCAACTTTAGACAAAATAGTCATTAAATCTAGTAACCTAACTTTATTTCCATTGACATAATAATTATTTTCTCCGTCTCTGTAAATTTTTCTGGTTATGATTACTTGATTGTAATCTAAATCAAAAACCTTCCTAGAATTATCAAAAAAAACTGAGACTTGTGCACATCCCAACTTAGCTTTCACAGGAGAACCAGCAAATATTACGTCTTTCCCTTTGCTACCTCTAAGATTTTTAACTGATTTTTCTCCAATAACCCACTTCAAAGCATCAGAAATATTTGATTTTCCGCTACCATTTGGTCCAACTATACAAGTTATACCATTTTTAATTTTCTTGCTACCGTTGAAGTCTAAAATTGTTTTTTTAGCGAATGATTTAAACCCGCTCATTTCTATTTTTTGAACAAACACAAAATTATTTTATAATGATCAACAACTTTACAATAAAAAAAGTTTTTGAAAACAGTCCCAATAAAACTCCACCACCCGTCATCTCCCTTTCCCAAAGGGGGGAGGAGATCTATTATCCAAACCTCGCTACCTGACCTCCCCCTTTCCCAAAGGGGGATTGAGGGGGTTTTTCTGCTTAGATTTTATATAACAAATACAGAAAACCTATTATCCAAACCCCACTACCATCTTCCCCCTTTCCCAAAGGGGGACCGAGGGGGTTTTTTTGTTTA
>Ga0307932_1000109_pt1 | contig 31206 bp, 24 predicted proteins | sample OrgLakmetageno48_FD_201843 | JGI IMG/M metagenome (GOLD analysis project Ga0307932, IMG submission 201843) | Saline water microbial communities from Organic Lake, Antarctica - #48 | ecosystem: Environmental > Aquatic > Non-marine Saline and Alkaline > Saline | place: Antarctica: Organic Lake...
CTTTACAGCCATCTCAGACTAATCTATGAATTACTCGATAATCGCAAACCAGAAGCGTGCTAGGATTGGTGTAATGTTCAATCAGCTCTTCATGGTGCCGGTACTACTTGTGGCACTTGTGCTTTCGCTAGCTGCGCCGCAGCTGGTTATTGCACAATCAACTGATCGAGAGGCTCCTGAAATCGGCAATCTAGAAATTGTCGATATTGAAGACACCAGCATTACCATTACGTGGGAAACTGATGAAGATGCCGACTCGGCGGTCAACTATGGGTTGCAGCCAGATTATGGTATTGCGCGTATCCCCCTGGGAGAGAACGATGAGCGTACCGCGCACTCGGTGACGCTTGATAACCTAGAGCCTGGTCGTACCTACTATTTCCGAGTGGTCTCAGCTGACGAAAATGGCAACCAAGGTATTTCAGCAGACTATCGAATCGTAACGGCTGGAACACCCCAGTCTGGCGACGGAACCAATAACGGTGATGGACCCCAAGACGGCACCGGGCAAGGGGAGGGTGATAGTCCTGACCCAGAATCACAGATAACAACCGAAAATTTCACCGACGAGTCAATTGCTACGTTGCGTATTATCGAACAAATCAACGAAATTACTGACCCGCAAAAGCTGCAAGAAATCGTTAACGAAACCGTCAAAGCCGTGCAAGGTATTACCGAAGACCTCACCATCGTGGGTCCACCGACAGTAATACCAGAGACCACTACCGCTGTCATCAAATGGACAACTGACCGTGAAGCCAGTTCAGAGGTGGTATTTTCACCGACCAACGGCTTTGATGGTACCAACTACGCCTTCTCCCAAAATTCAACCGGCGCTGATACAACCGACCACGAGGTACAGCTGATCGGCCTCAATCCGTTTACTGAATACAGCTTCCGGGTGATTTCAACTGATGAGTTCAACATCACAGGCGAGAGTCGCAACTTCACCTTCCAGACCAAAGCCACTGCACCAGATATTCGTAACTTACGGGTGGTTAAGGTGGAAGAAAATGCGGCTACCTTGGCGTGGGATACAACTGTACCGGCCAAAGCATTGGTTGAATATCAAGACCAGACCACCGGAGCCCAAAACTCGGTTGGTCGACCAACGTTGGCTACTACGCACCAGATGCGACTGGCTGACCTCACCCTTGGTACTCGATACGTGGCGTTTGTTACGGCCGAGAACTCAGGCGGCGACCGAGAGCGTAGCCGGCCAGTTCAGTTCATTACTGTGCGTGATATTGCACCGCCAATTATTACTAACGTTACCAACGAATCAACCCTCTTCCCAGGTAGTGAGTCACGAATCCAGACAATTATTGCCTGGGATACTGACGAACCATCGTCGTGTCTGATGACCTACCAAGAAGGGGTGGCTGGTGGTACCGAGCCGTTTACTATCGAAAAAGAACAGCTGGAGTTCAACACCACGCACGTCGAGGTGGTAGTCGACTTTGCGCCCGCGACGGTGTACCAGTTCTACCTGACGTGCACCGACGAAGCTGGTAACAGTATTCAGTCAGAGAACTTCGTATTATTCACTCCTATCCAGGAAAAGAACATCATTGACTTGATCCTAGAGAACTTTGAGTCTACCTTTGGATGGGTTCAAAATATAGGCGCATAGAAATAATTATGGCGAACTTCTTTGTTAAACTGCAGAAATACTCCGTCACCGTACTAGCTAGTACGGCTCGGTCGCATTTCTTTGTTCTCCGCGAATTTCATCCAAAATTATCTCTATCCGTAGCTACTAATTATTTTCCTTCATAGCATATGGCAAAACCTTTTATCGTAGCGCGTGATCTATCGATCATCTATAACCAAGGAAAATCGAACGAGTTTCGGGCGCTTACTGGTGTTAACACCGATATTTACGAAGGGGAATATATCATTTTGTTTGGGCCGTCTGGCTGTGGCAAATCAACACTCATGTATTCGATCCAGGGCTCGCTACCGCCTGGGGAGGGGACATTGCTCGTGAAGGGTGATGATGTGTATTCGTATCCACCATCTGAGCGAGTATATTTCCAACGGCACGTGATGGGGATTATTTTCCAGTCATTTAACTTGATCATGTCATTGTCGGTGCTCGACAACGTAGCGCTACCGATGATTTTCTGTAACGCCGACAAAGCTACGCGTAACCGTCGGGCTCAATCACTACTAGATCGTTTTGGGGTAGGACATGTCTCACACAAAATCCCAGCCATGCTCTCTGGTGGACAGCAGCAGCGTGTGTCGGTGGCGCGGTCGATGGTGAATGACCCCAAGATTCTTTTGGCCGATGAGCCAACTGGTAACCTGGACTCCGTCTCGACCCAACAGGTGATGGACAAAATCGACGAGATTAATACGTTTGACCGACGGACGATTATTATGGTGTCTCACAATGCCGCTCACCTCAGCTACGCCCACCGCGTGTACTACCTTAAAGATGGACGGGTGATGCGAGAGGTAGTCAACCCACAACGTAAGCAAATCAAATCAGTTCGCGAAGGGGAAACAATCGTGACCGAGCTCGAGCAACTGGCTCGACTGTATCCATATGACTCGGTAGAAACCTGGCGCGTTAAAAGTATGGTCAATTTCTTGACCCAGGATTACACCTTTGATCAGATTGGTCGCCTAGAACACGCGGTTGACCTGTACCTACAAGGTCGAATTGATAGAAGTTCATTTATCAAGAGTCTTATTTTGCCGACTGAGCGCGGTGGGGTAGAGGTGTCAGAAAAAGAAGCTCGCCGGATGGCTGGCGTAGTCGAACAGGTGATCGATACGGCTGATGATATTCGGCGCTTCCGAGCGCGCAAAGACAACGACGCCATCTTTTTCACCCAAGATAAGCTAGCTGATCGGATGAAGGAGCACTTGGTTCATGAGCACCGCATCAAGCTCAGTAAACAACAAGAAGCCAATATGACTGAACTGATCGCTGACCGAGTGACCGGGGTTGTGAAAGACGCTGAGCTCAATGAGCGCCTCATGAAAGGGGTTCGCTCAAAAGGACTTGGCCTAAGCGAATCTGAAGCAGATGATATGACGCGTTACTTTGAAAAGGTGATCGCCCAGGGGGTCGATGTAAGCTATAAAGGATAATTATGCGAGTACAAGATTTAGCCCAGTTGTCGACCAGAATGTTTAAGACCAACCCACTGCGTACGTGGTTGACTATTATGGGTATGGGGGTGGGAGTTGGTGCCGTCGTGGTACTGGTGGGACTGGGGTTTGGCTTGCAGCAAATTATTCTTGAGCAGATCGTGTTTGGTGACTCACTCTTGTCGCTAGGGGTATCTTCTACTGGTTCGCAGGGGCCAAAATTAACCCCCGAGACAGTCCAGCAGTTTGAAAGAAACGAAGCGGTGGTAGACGCAGCGCCTTTGGCGAGATTTCCCGCCTTGGTGACCTACCAAGGTCTGACCGGGAACGTGTTTGTGCAAGGGGTTGAGCCGCCCTATCTACGCTTTGCCGGAATTACTGCTAGTTACGGGGATGTCTTTGCCGAAGAGGATATTGCTGACACTAATACCGTCATGCTCTCGCCAGCTACGATTAAGCTGTTTGGGATTCCTGATGAGGAAGCCGAGGCATTTATCGGAGAAAAGGTGTCATTGCGTTTGTTGGTACCCGCTGATGATGGGACAGAAAATGTGAACGAAATCATCATTGACAAGGAGTACACCGTCCGCGGTATCACCAAAGAAGCTGGTGTGCTCAATGCCATGATGATGCTTCCCGAGCTACGCAACTATGTCGGTATCGAGGAATACGAGCGAATCCAGGTAAACGTGATCGACAACGAAAATCTACCATTGGTAGAAGAAGCCTTAATCGAGCAAGGGTTCCGAGTAACGGCACTGTCTAAAACGGTTGAGCAAGCTTCGCAGATCTTTCAAGGTATTCAAGCGGTTTTGGCCACCTTTGGTGGTATTGCGCTCGTGGTGTCGGCCATCGGAATGTTTAACACCATGACCGTGACGCTGCTGGAGCGAACTAAAGAGATTGGAATCATGCGTACCATTGGTGCTTCACCAAACGACGTAAAGTACCTCTTTGTGTCTGAATCAATTGTGGTGGGATTCCTTGGTGGTATTAGTGGCATTTTGATGGGGGTAGGCTTTGGAGTAACAATAAATGTATTTTTGAATATCGTAGCCGGGCAGTTTGGTGGTCAAGCCGTGAGCTTGTTTGCCTTTCCGTTAGATTTCTTGGCGTTTATTGCTATATTCTCGGCTGGGGTGGGGTATTTGACGGGTATATTCCCCGCCAGGCGAGCATCGTCGCTTAATCCGCTCGATGCGATTAGGTATGAGTAAACCCATGAGCAACACTGTGTATAGTGTGTGTATAACCACTGCATACAAACTTAAGTAACAGTATAATTAGTAAGAAATTAGTAAATATTAGTATATGTCGTACAACCACCAAGAGTTCCCAAATTACATGCAAACCGCCGGTAAGATATCGGTCTTAACAGCCATCATCGGTCTAGCCGTTTTTATCTTTGCCTTCATCGTAGATGTGGGACAACAAGAGATTCAAAAGGTATCTGCCCAGACTGCGTCAACCAGCCTGCAGGTGCTTAACACGCCGCCGACGTTTGTTGTTGAGCCGTTTGAAGTACCGCCGTCTTCGACTACTACACCAACCAACTCTGGTGATGCCGTTACCTGGTCTGCCACTGGTAACGACGCCAACGGTGCGCCATACTATCTCTTGGTTTGCGACAGTAACGTTGTGCCTAATCCAACCAACAGTGGAGCGCCAACCTGTGGTGGTGGTGCAGTACAGTGGGGTGTTTCCGTAGCCACACCAAGCGACGATCCGGCAACCGTTTCTACCACGACAGTAGAAGCGGCACCGTTTGCTGAATCTAACGACTGGTACGCCTGGGTATGTGACGGCGATCCAACGCAAGCTGAGTGTAGTCCTGCGCCGTCGCAAGGATTGGTGCTTAGCGCCGCATCATCTTCACCGTTCAACATGAACAGTCGACCTACTCTAACCAGTGCGACACCAGCTGGAGCCATCAATCCAGGGGACACCCTGACGTTTACCTCAGTCTCGACTGACCCTGACAGCGACCCAGCTGCGGACAACTTGTTCTTGGTAGTTTGTGCAAACCCAGGAGACTACAATACGACTACCAATACCTGTGATGCAAACTTCATCGCCTCTACAACCGGTAGCCAGACCAGTAACGCCAGCGCTGCTACTGGCACTGCGTCAATTCTACGTGACGGAACACGTTCAGCCCACGCCTTCTTGGTTGATCAACACGGTCACGAAGCGCTAGGTGGAGGTGAAGATGTTGAATACACTGTAAATAACGTCGCACCAACAATCCTTAGTGGGGAAGTAACACTAAACGGCGGTACTACCATCGTGCTATCAGACGCATCAGCGGGCGAAAGCACCGGTTACACTCTAGACTTCACAGTCAATGACGCCAATAGTTGTGTAAACGATAGTGATATAGCTGGATCAGAAATTACAGGTTTCCAGGCAGCAGTGTACAGAACATCAATTGGTACCAGTACGGGTGAATGTAACCCAGTAGATGGTGTCTATAACCCAAACTTCTGTTACGAAAGCAGTCAAGCTCCAGCCGTTTGGAGCTTGAGCTGTACTGCCTCATCAACTTCATGTACTGGTGCGACTGACGACGATATCGAATATAGTTGTACCTTCCCGCTCTGGTTCCTAGCCGACCCAACTGACGATGGTCCACACGTAGCAGATTCATGGTCAGCATCGGTTGCCGGAATTGACGACCAGTTTGCTACTAGTTCGTTTGTGCAGAGTGCGTCTAACGTAGCACTACAATCTTTCCCGGTCTTTTCACTGGTCACAGCCGAGATTCCCTACGGTGGACTAGCTCCGGGTGATAGCTTTACTACCCTTGGTGTCAGAGAAGAAGATGGTGGCGCAGCGACAACCACCATTCAAAATATTGGTAACACTGGCCTTGACCAAGAGCTCGACGGTTCAGCCATGTGTCCGACGTTTGTATCTACCTCATCTGACTGTAGTCTAACTGCAACATCTACCGTCTTTGCTTACAGTCAACGGTTTGGTGCCTCTGCAGTTCCGTATCTAGATGCAGCGTCATTTGTACTACCAACAACATCAGTTGGATCGCCAGCATTCCTCGACTTAAACGTGATTGAGACTACTGCCACCTCTACCTTTGCTGAAGGTCTCACCTACTGGGGTATCGAAGTTCCAGCCGCAGTTACAGTGGCTGGTACATACACCGGACTCAACACCTTCTACATCCGAACTGACGCCGACTGGTAGAAAATATTACACCACAGCCACAACCCCCGTTATCCAGCGGGGGTTGTTGCTTTTTGGGCTTTTTTTATCGATAATGGTATGACTTGTCATGAATGCTTTCGTTCGCAACTTTGTAGTGGTTTTAGTTTTGTTCCCGGTACTGTTTTTGTCTGTGGGGATCGATCAGTTGCACGCTGGTTTTGGTATTACGCCGCCCTACGTGCGCAACTCAAGTCTGACCCGGAACGCTATCTACGAACAGCAGATCTTGCTCGTTCGTGGGGACCCGTCTTCTGCGCAAATCGCTGAGATTTCTATTGATGCTCCTGAACTTGCAGGTTGGATAGAGATTGTTGGTGGTAATCGAGTAGAGTTACCGGTTGGTCTACAGAAGATTCCAATGACGGTCCAGGTACGTGTACCAGCTGACGCCGAGTACAAGGACTACACTGGAGCGATACGCATTAGAACAGTCCCAGCTGGCGATACTTTAGCTAAGGGATCGGTCAACATATCACTAGGGGCTCGTGTTGATATTGATTTAACCGTTATTGATAAACGAATTGAAGATTTCCGGGTTCGCAAGATTTCCTTGGCTGATCTCAATGAAGGTTCAAAGCTAGCGTGGCTATTTTTCCCGGGAAAAATTAAGTTTGATATGTTGCTAGAGAACACCGGTAACGTAGAAATAGCCCCTTCTAAAGTTGAGTTCAAAATTTACGATAGAACCGGTGAAGCGCAGCTCGAAGAAGTGACTAACATCGGTAGCATCGACACTATAGCGCCCTACGATACTGATACAGTAACGGCCGAGCTACCAACCCGCTTACCGGCCGGTAGCTACATTGCACGCTATCGTATTTACAATGGTGAAGACTTGAAACAGGAAGGTGACCTAAGTCTCAACATTCTCCCTGAAGGAACCGCGCAGTCAGCTGGCTTTGGTTTTATCGGTCTTTCAATAGCGCATAAGATCTCGTTACTGTTACCAATCTTTGCCTTACTCATCGCAGTTTTGTACTTCTTGTTTATGCGACAAAAAGGACGGAAACGATAGTATGAAGTGGATACAGGTAATAACAATGGTTGCATGTTTAGTGTTGCCAAATATCACTAGTGCACAATCAGTGGCTACCACTTCTTTTCAACTTAGTATTTGCGGTAACGAAATTGTCGATGCCAATGAAGACTGTGATGTGCTAGGTGAGACTGGTGTCTATAGTCAAACAATAGTCGGTCGGCAGTGCAATGCCTCATGTTTTTTTGGGCCGTATTGTGGTGACGGTATTTTACAGAGTGGCTTTAGTGAAGAATGTGATGATGGAAATAATGATGACGGGGACTTTTGCTCAGCTACTTGTACGATTGAACCGGCTGGGTCTGGTGGAGGTGGATCTTCTGGTGGTGGGTCAGGCGGCAGTGGTGGAAGTAGTCAGGAACTGGGTGATACGCAAATCACTGTTTCGGGTGTGGGCTATCCAGGCCGAACGATTAACTTTATTTTAGATACCGACTCGATTGGATCAGTACGTGCTGGTAGTAACGGAAGGTTCGAGTTTGCCACTGATGCCGACCCTGGTACCGCCACGCTTGGCATGTGGTCGACGGATACAAGTGGAACCAGGTCACTAACCCTAAACAACACCTTTGATGTTACCCAAGGAGCAATCACGAATCTGACAGGGATTATCCTGCCACCGACGATATCTGTACCTAACCAAAATGTAGACCCAGGAGCGGTTGTTAACGTATCTGGGCAAAGTGCACCCAATGCCACCGTAGAGCTCCATATTGACGATAGTGACCCTGTAGAGACCACTACAGCCAATGATAACGGTCAGTGGTCATACAGCCTCGATACTGGGACACTCAGTATCTCTGAGCACATTCTACGAGCTAGGACTATTGTCGGTAATCCACCCCTGACGACAGAAAGTAGCTTTAGTACCTCATTACAGCTATTTGTTGGTGTTGACGGCCAAGCTACCCAACCATCTGACCTCAACCGTGATGGGCCGGTAAACCTCATCGACTTTTCGATCCTGATCTTTTGGTGGCAAACTAACGGCGGAGATTCAGATCCACCAGCTGACATTAACCAAAATAGCAATGTCGGCCTAGAAGATTTCTCGATCCTGTTGTTTAACTGGACTGGATAAAAAGCAAAAGGCTTTGCTTTTTATCCGATCTTTGCGTGAGCAAAGTGGCCGTTATGAGCAGAGCGAATAGGCCAAGGAGGACGCACGCTCTATAATTGCGGCGTTCGAAAGACTCATTTTACCTGTTTCCTGTGAGAGTAGGAACGCACGATCTGAGGAAGCAGTGCGAACAGACCAAGTTGGGACCCAGTTTTCACAAGGTTACCCTGTGCCGCGAAAAAGTCTACGCATCACGAGTAATGCCACGTTTTACGCGCGACTCCTGGACCTCAGGTGGAACCAATTAGAAGAGCTGTGTCTCGATTGGTTAAGCGATGCAAGGGTTTGTTTCAGGTGATAGGCGAAGAATTGGTTCCACTGGGTCGGTAGGGAGCAGGTGTGTTTTAAATGTAACTTCTGGTAATATTATTTTAAACAGGTCTTTCATAGGAATACACATCATGACTTTCTTACAATATGAAGAAGGCTCTAAGTCAAACTATCAGCCACGTCATCCATTTGTTGCTTTGCATGATGTATTCATCGCCTTCATCGCAATTGGTTTAATTTTTGTCACCGTGGACGGGGTGAGGCTGTACTTTGTTGCTGTGACTTTGATGTTTGCTGTAAGTGCGCTACACCACTGGTTGCCGTATCAAACTTGGCACTACCGACTCGACCGTTCAGCGATTCAAATAATGATTGCTGGAACGCCTCTGCCATATACTGAGTATATTGTAGCTAATGGAAACGAATTACTACTCACTGTGTTGTGGCTCTGGGCTCTGGCGTTTGTGTTAGTCAAAATCTTCTTGGGTCGACTTATGTATCAAGGTTTTATACCCTCAGTTGTGTATACAGTCACAGGTTTGTTGGCCGTTATGGTCATGCTTCCTGTGAGTCTGGGTTCAATCTGGTGGGGACTCATTTTCTGGCTAGGCGTCGCGTTGTACGGATTACAGCTTTTCTCCTATAACAAGAAATGGTTTGATTTCTATCCAGAACGATTTGGTTACAGAGAAGTCCAACATCTTATTTTATTTGTAGCAGTTATGTGTCATACGCTGGCAGCTCTGATTTACCTATAACATATAACATATGAAACTGATGACGGTGGCTTTTGTCACCGTCATTTCTTTGGTTCCACTAAGTCCAGCAGGTGGTCAAAATAACACTTAAAAGACGTTGATAAGTATAGATATTTTTCTAGGGCCTTTTGCGAGAGTACGACTAATTTTTAATGACTGAAAGGATTGTAAAAATTGAAGTACTCTTGTGGTGAAAGTGGCCGTTGTGAAGCGAAGCGAACAGACCAAGTTGGGACCCAGATTAACGGCCAACTACAGGTCCTTACGACAGGTATCTACCAGTTGATCACTGATATTCAGAGGGATGACCACGGTTGTGCATATTATAATCCTACGTAAGAACAATGGACTAAAGCTGAAGTGATGCTTGTAATATTGTAACTTTGGGGTGTAATTATGAGATCATGGCATTGGTCTGTGTACAAACAGCACAACCCGAGTGGCGCCGGCGTACAATGTATAAGTATCCGCATTGGAGGTAATTTCATTTAGTAGATTACTGAGCATACGCTATTTTGGCGTATGTGAGCACTTCAGCCGAGTGTGTCCAGGCGGATATGTTTGCAGTCGAATCTTTGCGTAAGCGGAGTGGAGACCACTTACGCCGGTGAGTTTGCTCACCATACTGACTTGCCCACCACGCGAGTCAGCGCTGTAAGCTAATACAACGTAGAGCATATGTCACGAACGTCAAACACGTTCTCTGTGCTCCAAGCAACCGCTGCCGTAGCGAGTATTGCAATTATCATGTGGTCACTAGGACTACCGGTAATGCAATTCGCACAAGCAGCAAATGTCACAACACTTACTAACACCTTGTCTGATTCAGGACCAGGTAACGAATCAGATCACACCATTGAATTTGTTACTCCAACCGGAGTTGTCAATGGTGAGACAATTACAGTTGATTTCACAGACGGACCATTTGTGGTCGGGTCTGTAGATTTCACAGACATCGATGTACAAGCAACTTCAACAGATCTTACTGTTGCAGCTGACTGTACTGGTTCAGATCAAGTTGGGGCGGCGTTCTCAGGAACAATTCTCACAATTACGTTCTGTGCCGGTGATGGTGCCAGTCTAGCCGCTGGTGCATCAACTACCATCGAAATTGGTCTCAATGCCGATGGAGGAGATGAACAGCTAGTTAACCCAGTTGCTGACGTTAACTCGTACCAGATTCCAGTTACTGCCGGAGTAGACACTGGAGAAACTCGAGTAATGATCCTCGACCAGGTTACTGTGTCGGCTACTGTCGATACTATCTTTACCTTTACGGTAAACGGTGTCGCTGAACTGGCAAACATTGGATCTGATACAACAGGAACAACAACTACAGCTACGTCAGTAGCGTTTGGTGAACTAACAGCTGGAAACGCAGTATCTGCTGCGCAACGACTCGAAGTTTCAACCAACGCCGCTAACGGATTTGCGGTAACGGTTTCTACTGATCAACAGCTGACTTCAGCTAATGGGGCAGTGATCGACGCATACCAAGATGGTAGCTTCGCTACTACTCCAGATGATTGGTTCTCACCCAACGCAACACCTGGACAAGCCAATGAGGCTGGTCACTGGGGTCTATCTTCAGATGATGAGACATTGTCTGGTGGCGACTTCTTTACCGGAGGAACGCAATTTGTTGCAGCCTCATCTACACCGGTAGAAGTGTTTCGACACGGATCACCAGTAGATGGATCAGGTGACGGACAAGGTACAGCCAATGTGTTGTACAAAGTAGAAATAACCGCCCTGCAGGAAGCTGCAGACGATTACAACGCTACGCTGACATACGTAGCAACCCCAATCTTCTAACCAAGATTGGACTCTAAGCTTGGAGTTATAACGCAAAAGACCTATCTCCCATCACGAGGTGGGTTTTTTGTTTGTATGCACAAACAATATCCACCAATCGTGGTGGGCCGCTCTACGAGCGCAGTACACTGATTGGACTATCAATTTCGCTCCGCTCATTGATATTCTCAATAAGTTTTGAAAAATGCTCCCAGCATTTTTCAACGAGGTGGGTTTTTTGTTTGTGTATAGAGCGTTAATTGTGGTTTGGGGGTTGTTATAATTGCGGTATGAATCGACTATTCGAGGTGCTTGTAGCTCTTACGTTTGTAGTACAGCCAGTACAAGCTGCTACGTTATATATGAATCCAGCAGTCTCGACATTGGCCCGCGGTGACGCTGAGGTGGTCGCTGTTCGCCTTGATACCAATGAGGAGGCAGAAGAGTGTATAAATGCAGTGGAAGGAGTCCTGCAACTGACCGGGCCAGTTTCGGCAGTTGACGTGTCGCTTGGTAACTCCATCTTTTCTATCTGGGTTGAGCCACCAACCATTAGCCAGGATGGCAAGCTGGTAACGTTCGCTGGAGGTGTCCCAAATGGCTACTGTGGCCGGATTGCAGGCGATCCACGTTTAACAAACAATTTGTTTGACATCATCGTTCGTACGACAGCGATTGCATCAAATAGCGGGTCTTCGACACCCGGTCAAATTAGCTTTACCGAACAAACTGTTGCGTATCTTAACGATGGGTTTGGAACAGAAGCTGACCTGCAGGTATTTCCAAAAGACTTTACTGTACTGCCAGAGTTAAGTAGCGATGTTCTAGACCCCTGGAAGGACCTAGTCGCAGCTGACACTATCAGACCACAAGAGTTCAGTATTTTACTTGAACAATCATCAGAATCGCTCCGAGATCGTTACTTTATCTCATTTGGTACTACTGATAAACAAACCGGTATTGATCGCTACGAGATCATGGAAGAGCCACTTTCGCGGTTAACTTCATTTACCTGGGGAGGAGCCAACACACCATGGATAGAAGATCGTAGTCCATACGTGCTGAAGGATCAGAAGCTCAACAGTATCATTCGCGTCAAAGCAATTGACAAGGCTGGTAACGAATATATCGCGACCTACATTCCTGACGAAGCACTACGTACCACGCCACTGACCGTAATCGTGCTACTGGTTCTACTAGGAGTTAGTATCTTACTACTGCTCTATGGATCTGTCCGCTTCTACCAAAAGAAACGTCGTAAGGCAGAGCAGATAGGTCAGCAGCAGTCAGTAGTCTCAGATACTGAAGCGCAGCCAACCGAAGCTGACCATAGTACTCATACACAAGTCACCAATAACCAATATGACAAATTTAATTAAACAAAACTTCCAGGTCGCTTGTATTGCCATTGCGCTATTCTTGGTCTCGCCCGTTGCAGTTGATGCGGCTGCGCTGCGAATTACGCCTGACACCGGTGTGTATCAGGTAGGGAGCACCTTTACCGCACGTGTGCAGATTGCCACCCAAGGGCAGTCGGTTAATGCTGCTGAAGGGACGATTAAGTTCAACCCCAACGAGTTGTCAGTAGTATCGGTAACTAGAAGTGGATCAATCTTTAATCTATGGGTAACTGAACCAGCCTTTTCTAACAGTGCAGGAACGGTCAATTTTAGTGGGGGAGTCCCAACCGGCTACAGTGGCAGTGTAGGTAATGTCCTGTCAATTACGTTCCGTGTAACCAACGCCGGCTCACCTCGAGTCACATTTATTGATGGTTCTGTATTGGCCAACGACGGACGAGGTACCAATGTCCTAACTAGTATGACAGGTGGGTCATACACAGCTCAGGCAGCGTCAGCAGCACCAGTAGCCGAAGTTATCGAGTATGTCGCCCCGGCTAACACACCGGCTGCACCCCGGATAAATTCAGACACTCATCCAGACCCAGCTAATTGGTCAAGTGACACAACTGCTGAACTGAGCTGGACGTTACCAGCCGGTATTACCGCTGTGCGCACACTGCTTGATGATCGATCTAGTACTGTACCAACCAACGTATACGATAATCCCATTAGCTCCATTTCGCTTGACGATCTACCCGAAGGCGTATCGTACTTCCATCTACAGTTCCGTAATGCTGATGGTTGGGGAAGAATTACTCATTATCGGTTAGCGGTTGATAGTGTTGGTCCAGCCAATATCGCTATTACTACTGCCAGCACCACTGATGAAACCAATCCCCAACAAGTACTACAGGTTACAACCGACGAAGAAGGGTCAGGCGTCGTACGATACCTAGTCAAGATTAATGAAGCTGAGCCATTTGAATTTATTGACGAAGCTGGCGCTGGCTTGATAACACTGCCGGTACTAAAGCCGGGCTACCATGCCATCATCGTAGAAGCATTTGATGCAGCGGGGAACAGCACAATTGGTACGTACTCTATTACGGTCGACGCGTTTGAGAAACCGGTATTTACTGATATCCCTACCAGCATGACCGCCAACGTGATACCAGTGATTCGTGGTCTAACGCGCCCAAATTCACTCGTGACAGTGTTCTTTAACCGGATTGGAAATGAACCCAACGTGATTGAAGTCACAGCTGATGCTGAAGGTGTCTTTACCTACATTCCTGAAGGTGAGCTGTATAGTGGTGTGTACGAAATCTCGGCCGAGGCGACCGACACCTACGGCGCACAAAGCGCTCGCTCAGATAGTAAGCGAATAGCGGTGCAAGAGCCAGGCTACGTGCGGATTGCCGGCCAGTTTGTAGATGCTATGTCCGTAATTGTGCCGTTGCTCCTACTAGCAGTATTGTTAGTCTTGGGTATGTGGTACTTGCTATTTGTGTTTCGACGCTTCAAGGGCAGTGTACGAGTCGAATCAGTTGAAGCGCTGGATATACTGCACCGAGAATTTAGCAACTTACAAGTAATATTACGCAATCAGGAGTCAACTCTGCAGTCATCCCGCAAAGCCAAAAAGCTTACCAAAGCTGAATCAGAAATGATTGAGGTAATTGATAAGGCCCTACAAACATCACAACGAACCGTCGAGAAAGAAATCCAAGATGTTACGCAGCTAACAAAAGAATAAAACTTATTTATGTCACTACAAACATTCTACAAACGACACACTATTCCATTGACATTACTACTGGTTCTGATTGGGGCACTTTTATTAAGTATGCTGATTGTGTCACAGCGAACACAGACATACCAAGAAACCGTCAAAACGCAATTGAATGCTCAGGTAGAACTATTGCAAATGTTAGCATCTGCAGCGGCTCAGAATCGAGCTGGTAGCGCTAACGGAGTCACGATCCAAGACTGTCCAACTGAGCAGCGAACAACTTTTGATGGGCTGCTTGGCAGGCTCGATTCTGGGCTGCAACGCTCTGAATTACTACAGCTGGAGCAATTGTTTAGTGCGTGTGCACATGTGCAGGCTGAGCGAAAGGCGGTGGTGGTTGCGCAGCTTGAGCGTGAAGTTTCAGTATTGACTAGCTATGTTGACCAAATGAGCGCTATTACTAGCACCGATGCTGCACCAGACTATGCCATAGCTTCCTGGGAGCGGTTGGTTGAGCACGAGTCTGCCCAGGTTACAGGGTTTGGCGAGTTGGTGATAGCTCAAAAAAGCATCATTGATACGCTATTAGAAGGGAAGGCGGCTGATTCACCAGAAATGCTTGCTATTTTAGACACCGTTAAAGAGACACAAGAAGCACTTTTATTTGCCAACACCCAGGCCACCACATTGCGGGCCGAACTTGGTGCTCAATAACCTATGTGGGCACGATCTACTATTACTCGTATAATGACCCGATATCGGGCCAGTCGAGATCGTGCTACCACTGTGCGCTATATGTTTCCAGCTGTACTGGGGGCTGCTGCCTTGTTAGGGGCACTATCAATATCATCCACTAACAATTCCTTTGTCTTATTAGAGACCGATGTGCAAGCAGTCGAGAGTGGTGAGCTGTTTGAGGTCCAGGTAGTAACGTCGGCTCACACACCGGTCAATGCGGTAGATATAACTGTGCAGTTTCCAAAAGACAAACTAGAAGTGTTTAGTGTTGACCGTGGTCAGTCGGTATTAACAATTTGGACTGAAAATCCAATCGTAACAGCGTCAACGGTACGCATGAGTGGTGGTACATTCAGGCGGGGCTTCATCGGCAAGCACGAAATAGCAACCATTAATTTCCGGGCACTCAAGACTGGGCAATATAAAGTAAAGATAGAAGATGCAACATTGGTCGCTGGTGATGGTACTGGTACTGAAGTACCCGTCACCACGCAGTCTGCTGAATCCATTGCTTTGTTTAACTTTGACGAAGACACTTCTCCCGAAGAGATTAAGGTCGCTATCGCTTCAAAAATGGTTACAGACCTTAACAACGATGGGCGAGTGACATTACAAGACATCAGTGCCTTTATGGGTGCGTGGAGCAACCGCACGCAAATGTTTGATTTTGATAGAGATGGAAGAATGACCTTCCGAGATTTCTCCATAATTTTGGCTGATTACTTTTTACAGTAGCCATTAGTACCTGTGTAAAACAGTGTTGATAACACCGGGGATACCCTGGTTATATTGATAGAATTAGTATGTGATGGGAATAATATATGGCTATTTGATACCGTCAAATATCATTAAAAATGACAAGAAGAAGCATCAATAAAACCTTATATAACAACGTATATTCACAATATAAACCACCCAATAGTACCAGCACCCTGCACCAAAGATCGCAGCGGGCTTTGTATGGTTTAAGTGTGTATAGATTCGTCTTTACGACCAACGTAGCTTTTGGAGCTGCTTTACTGTTGTGTCTGAGCTTGCTCTTACAGCCAGTAGCTTTTACGTATGCTCAAGAAAATGATACTCAAACACCAGTAGCTACTGCTGTGGAAGAGATTTTAGAACCAACGAAAGATAACGAAAATGACTCTGGTCAGAGTGGTTACCTAGCTACTGATGAGGCTGTACTGCCTGATGACGTCAGTGATAACGGTGACGACGAGGCCGATACGCAAACTGCAGAGGCAGACGCTTCTTTGCAGTCAGTAGATGAAGCTAGCGAACAGACGTCAGAGTCAGAGTCAGCTGAATCTGAGTCTGCTGTAGATAATGCAACTACATCAATATCTGGGACTCAGACAGAGTCTGGTGATAGTGTGTCCCCAGCCAGTGACAATGAGGTTGACGATTTTGCAACAACGTCTACTACAACTCAACCAACCGCTTCAGATAGTGACAGTAATTCAGCAGACACTTCAGATAGCGCAGCAACAGGTACGGTTAGTTCAACAGGCACCGACGATGAGCCTACTACCAGCACAACAACAGAAGAGGAGGTATCTAATTCAGATGGGTCAGCTGAAGATGTTGATAGTAATGCAGTAGGCTCATCCACTCCAGCTGATATTTCGTCTGAACCAACACTGGTATCAAACGTCCAAACAGACAACATGTTTGCTTTTAATAAAAATGAATGTACTGAAGTGCAAGACGGAAGCTTTTACTGTCAAAAGATTTCATCCGACGCGATGGCCGAAAATGATCTGTTCGCTGCACCTGATGCTACTGGTGATTTAGAGATATACGTGGTTCAAAATGGTGAGCAGGTAAAGGTCACAGATAATGCGGTGGATGATGCGTCGCCTTACTACGACACTCGATCAAAAACTATCGTTTGGCATCGATTGGTTGCTGATCGATATCAAATTATTTCGTACGACATCGAAACTGGTACTGAAGAGCAGATTACAGATACATCTGTCAATAACATGGAGCCAACCAGAAATGGTTCCTATACGGTCTGGCAACGTTGGGTACAAAACAACTGGGAGATTATCCTCCTCGACGACGGGGTCGAAACGCAGATTACCGATTCAATAGAGCATGATATCGCACCGCATATTCGTGGTGATTTAATCATTTGGAACGTACGCTCAAGTGACGGAACTCAGTCGCTGATGACCTACGACATCGGTAGTGAAGTATTTAACGAAATCAAAGATACCGATGGAGTCTCAGTTGCTAACCCGCGGATGTTGGTTATGTATGAGGCACAGTACCAGAATGGTGACACCGTGATGAAGGGATTTGACCTGGTTACGGGTGAAGTGATCCCGATCGAGCGTATTCCACGAGAACTGCCTGCTGACATACCAAGCCCTGAAGCTACCGGTGAGGTCCGAGCGTTACCCACCAACCCACAATCAGAAGAAGATTTGTCTTCCGACACCGATCTAGACACGGATGAACCAGTTGACGACGTAGTGCAGTACGCAGAAGGTGATCTGGTGTTGACTGCTAGCTCAACGGCAACGACAACTCCTTTGGTAGAAGTGGCAGATTTTGACCTTGACTTGCGTCCTGACGATTCAGCGCAAGGCACAACTACTAATAACGTGGTGGTTGAACAAGCTGCGATACCTGATGTGGTGGTACCAGAATTTAGCCAAGAACAGGTAGACGCTCAAGCCTCAAGTACACAGGACCAGTAAAATAGTTACGCACAGTGAGGTAGAATAGGGTATCGGAGTTATGAAACGACTGCGCAGATTTAGGCATGTACACAGAGGTATTACCGCACTCATTTTAGGTGCGCTGGTTTTAGATACGCTTGGAGTAACTTTAATCAGTGGTGTAATTGGTACCCGCTCTGCTGAGGCAGCAGTGACAACAATAGACTCAACCGCTAACGGCGACGACCGTTCGTTTAACCATACTGGTGCCCAGACTGTATTTGTCTCTGATGCTGTTGGTTATAACTTTTATCGTGATAGTACTGGCCAGTGTGTGTACAGCAAGTCGACAGATGCTGGTGATACCTGGAGTTCGTCGGTGTTAGTAGACAGTCAAACAGACTGTATCCGAATTGTGGTCTGGTATGACCAGTGGACACCAGACGATACTGGCACCAATATCCATATAGCTACTATGGATACCAGTCTCGATGATCTGTACTACAATCGACTCGATACCTCAAGTGATACACTGTTGTTGGGTAGTTCGCCGGTAAACGCCACTCTAAATTCAGGTCAGAGCCCATCGTTTACCACTGTAAATAACACGCACACAATAACCAAAGCCACTGATGGCGACATATATCTATCTAGTGCTGACAACAGTGATGCCTACGTTGTTGCCTGTAGTGCAACCTGTCAGACCGGCACAAATTGGAATGAAGTTGGAACCAACCCGCTTGATACCCGTAACGACCACAGTATACTCATGCCTTTGGCCAGGGGAGATATCATGCTTATCAACCGGGATATTTCAGCTAACATATTACGGTATAAAATCTGGAATGGTGTCAGTTGGTCTGGCAGTTGGACCTCAATTGATGGTTCAACATCTGAGAGTTTTGAATATGCTGGCGGTATGTCTGCCACCCTTGATCTAGCAACTGGTTATATTTACTTGGCTTATGTTAATGATAATGAAGTCCTGACCGACAACAACGATGACATACGAACAGCTGTGTATGATGGTTCAGCCTGGACCAGTATGGCTAATGTCCTCACAAACGTGTCGGGTCGAGGGATTCTTGATGTTGCAATTGCAATCGATCAAAACAACAGTGATGTGTATGTAGCGTACACAATCCAAGATACAGCTGGAACGTTGTCTTCTGCTAATATTTATTATAAAGAATCAACCGACGCCATGACCTCATGGGGTGCTGAAGAGGGTCCAGTCACGAGCTCGCCCGGCGACCTCAGAAAACCCGGACTAGATCCAAGCAACTTTGATCGACTATATGTAGCTTGGTGGGAATCATCTGTCCGAGATCAGTTTGGGGACACGCTCGACAACATTGGGCCAGATTCGGTGCTTAGTACCCTTGGTACCCAGGTTGCCTCTGTTAGAAGTGAGAGCAGTGATGCGTATCTGGGTGGTACATTTGTGCTCAATAGTTTGACACCTAACTCGGTATCGAGTGTCACTATCAGTGAGTCAGGCACTATTGATGCTGTTACTGGGTTAGATAATATAAAACTGCACTATGATTTAGACATATCAGCACCGTATGATTGTGTTAGCGAGTCATACGGTGGTGCGGAAGCTCAGTTTGGGTCTACTGACACCGATGGGTTTGATGGTGCCAATGGACAGTCCGTCTTTACCGGTAGTGTGGTGGGTGTTAGTCCAACCCAGGCAATATGCTTGTACGTCATTGCAGACGTAACAGCAGCAGCACCAGATGGTGCAAATATTAGCTACGAAGTAACTAATCCGCCACTTGATGTTGTGGTTAGTGGGGCTGATGTTACTCCACTGGAGGAGGTTGCGTTGCCGGGAGCGACGTCTGTGGTTAGTCCGCAGCTCACACAAACTCACTACCACTGGCGAAATGATGACGGTTCTGAATCCTCCGCCACCTCGGCTACTGGTGGGGTTGAAGATACGCCACTTACAGCCCTAACAGTTGAAAATCCCCGACGGCTTCGGGTCGGTGTTTCGGTCGAAGGCTCAACTTCAACCGAGCCAATCAGCTATCAATTGGAGTATGCCACCGCTGCACCAACTTGCGCAGCTGTGACTAGCTGGACCGCGGTTGATGCTGCGGATGATGCCTTTAATATGAGTCCCTCCGCCAACCTAACCGATGGTGACGATACGACAAATATAGCTGTTGGAATCGGAGGACTAACAGATGAAAATGACATATTTTATCTTCCTAACGGCGGTGTGCAGGACATTGGTGATACTACCAGTGTCATCACGCTACAAACCAATGAGTATCTGGAACTCGAATTTTCAGTGGTGGCATCAACCACCGCAGTTGAAGGAGAGACCTACTGTTTTAGATTATCAAACGCCGGTGCAGATTTAGGAATCTACGACGTGTATCCGCGCGCAACGATCAATGCCGAAGTCAGTGTAGCTGAGTTTGGCTCCCAGGTTGCTACTGTCGATATTCCCACGGTTGAACAATATCTTGGTGGAGGGTTTGCGATTATCGCTAATGAGTCAAATCAAACAGTATCTGACATCACCATTACTGAGTCAGGTACGCTCGATGCCACCACTGGCCTAGATAACATTGAGTTATATTACGACCTAGATACCAGTGCTCCGTATGACTGTTCGAGCGAGTCATACAGTGGGAATGAGTCTCAATTCGGGACAACTGACACTGATGGTTTTGATGGGGTTGATGGCCAGTCGACGTTTAGCGGTACGGTTTCAATCACGACTACGCAGGCGATGTGTGTATATGTAATTGCTGATATCACCGGTAGTGCTGTTAGTGGCGAAACAATAGAGCTATCTATTAACAGTCCCAAAGACGACGTGGTCGCTGGTGGCGCGTCAGTATCACCATCGAGCCCGAGAATAATAACCGGAGTAACGACCCTACTTGGCTCAATTGTGACCCAGACGCACTACCATTGGCGAAATGATGATGGTACAGAATCGGATGCTACTTCAGCTTCAGGGGGGAGTGAAGATACGCCAATTTTGGAGTTTCAGCTTGCCGCTCCAATTAGATTGCGGGTAGCGCTTAGTAACGTAGGAGCTACCTTATCAGCTGCAACTGCGTATCAGCTCGAGTTTGCACAACAGGTGACCACCTGTGACGCGATTGCAACCTGGACGCCGATTGATGCTGAAGCCGATGATGACTGGGATATGTTTGATTCAGCAAACCTAACCCACGGATCGGAAACGACAAATATAAGCAAATCTCTGGGAGGTACTACAGATGAGAACAATGATGCGCTTGATCCCAACAACGGTGTGCGTGATACTGCCGGTTTGACCGCTACAACCACACTCACAGAAACTGAGTTTATTGAGTACGAATTTAGTATTACTTCGACCGTCGCTACCACGTTTGACGCCACGTACTGTTTTCGAGTGACGGCCAATGGTGTAGCTCTGCCGGTCTATAGTAGTTATCCAGAAGTCACCATGGCGTCAAAGCGAGACTACCGAATTCAACGCGGCACACTCAATTTGTCAGGTACATCACAGACCATTTCAGCTGGATCAGACTACATTGCACCCGCTTCTGCTAGTAGTGCATTCATCCGGATCACTAATACCAACCATACAGGTGCGGGTGATATTACTGCTGGTGGATCACAAGACGTGCAAGAAACTACCGCCTATATTCAGAATCCAAGCAACATAACTTCGAGCATAACGTTTGCCCGAGACCTGGCTCTGGCAGAAACATTCATTGACTGGGAAATAATTGAGTTTATCGGTCAGCCAAATACGGACAACGAAATGATTGTCCGAAGCAATAACACTGCCAGTATGACTGGTGCAGAAACTACTATTTCTGGTGCGGTAACTACAGTTGAAGACGACGCTGACGTGGTGGTGTTTGTCACTGGTGTCTCTGGCAACAATACCGCTAATAACTTTTACTCTACGCAAGTAACTGCGCAGTGGGATGCGATTAATAGTCGACCAGTCTTTACCCGTGGGGCAACCGGACTATCTGCAGTTACTATTAGCTATGCGGTGGTGGAGTACACTGGTATCAACTGGCGGGTGCAGCGGGTTGAGCATGCGTATTCAAACGCCGGTACGCCAGAAACCGAGTCTATTAGCCCGGTTACATCACTGGCCCAAACATTTATTCATAGTCAAAAGCGGGTTGGTGCCAGTCCGTTTGTTGCCTCCTATGGGCACGAGGTGTATTTGTCGAGTATTGGCGTTGTTAGCTTTGAACTAGAAGCTGGTGCCAATATGACGGTACCGCATGTAGGTGTGGCATGGGTGATCGAAAATACTCAGACCGGAAGTGGGGCGATGCAAGTGGAACGCCAAAGTGGTAGTACTCAGCTTGGTAGCGAACCGCTGGCGCTATCAATTCCAATTAGTGATCCACTTGATGCGGTAAATAATAGTTCAATCTTTGGCAACAGTTCGGCTGCTGGTACAAACAACGCGCACCCGCGGGCGATTGCGGGATTGCGAATTTCCTCATCAACTGCCTACCAGCTATGGCGCAGTGATACTGGATCAAGACTGTATTACCGCACAGAAATTGTCCAATGGCCAGTAGCAGATCTAGCGATACGACAAAATTACTATCGCTTATATACTGACAATAACTTACTGACCCCTAACGATCCTTGGCCGGCTGGGGTTGATGATCTTGGTGAAAACACTAGTATTACCATAGCTGATGACCCACCTGGTATTGGTGAAGTAGTTCGAATCCGAACGACCTTGCGAGCCAAGAATGCGAATTGGCCGGCTGATTTTTATCAGTTCAAATTGCAGTACGCAGAGCGGGTCAGTACGTGTACTGCTGTTGGATCTTGGACAGATGTTGGCGCCAGTGGGACAGGTGAATTGTGGCGTGGCTTTGCTGCCACAGGCACGGTCGACGGTACCGACCTCTCGGGAGACCCGCCAACACCAGGAGACCTCTTACTTTCGGTGGCTGATGTTGCTGGAAATTTAGTGCACGAAAACTTGTCTGCAACTAACACCTACATTGCGTATGACGGCGAGGATGTAGAGTACGATTGGTACGTAGAGCATAATGGGGCAGCCGCTGGCACACCGTATTGCTTCCGGGTGGTTGAATCTGATGGCTCTGCGCTGTCTGGTTATTTGCAATACCCACAAATTCGAACCGCAGACTTTACCCCAAGAATCACAGATTGGCGGTGGTACGATGACGCAGAAAATGAAACTCCGAGTGCTCCGTTAGCTGCTCTAAATGTCACACCAACAGAAATTGCTGCCTCAAGCACGCTTGCGCTCCGGGTGGTAGTGGATGAACAAAAAAGTGTTAACGGTGAGGACAGAAAGTTTCGGCTGCAGTTCTCAGAAGATATTACTTTCGCTAACCCAATAGATGTAGCGCCGACTAGTACTTGTCCTGGCAATTCTTTATGGTGCTTCAATGAGGGCGGTGGAGCTGATAATGCCACCATAACCACAGCAATAACTGGTGCTAGTGATCCGTGTGTGGCATCGGCCGGAGTTGGGTGCGGAACGCACAACAGTAGCGGAGTATACGTTGTCGGCCACGATCACCCGGCCCAGGTTAAGCAAGAATATTCATTTATGATAGAAAGTCGACTGTTACGGGCTGGAGCAGTGTATTACTTTAGACTGTACGATATTGCAGCTGCCAAACCAGTTGAGCTAGCAAGTGGTGCCAGTTACCCAGCTACCGTTGGTGAGAGTGCTGGATTAGTGTTTACCGTTACTGGACTGCCAGACGGAACGACAACCGCTGGGGTTACTACTGGAGTAACCACTACTGCGGCCGCGATAGATTTTGGTATCTTACCGGTTGGTAGTGATTTGGTGGCTGCGCAGCGATTACAGGTCGATACTAATGCAACTGAAGGCTATCAGATCTGGAAGTATGCCAGCCAACAGTTAACTAACAGCGGCGGAGTAACTATAGATAGTGTCGATGCAACCAATGCGGCCCCGGGTGGATGGAGTACCGTCTGTCAGCTAACAGCAACTAGTTGCTTTGGGTACCATACGACAGACGCCACCTTGGTAGATGGCTCGGCTCGTTTTGCAGCGACCGATACCTATGCGCCACTACATTCTTCGGTAGAGGAAATTGTCTACAGTTCACTCCCGGCTGATGAGTCACATGATGTGGTGTACCGCATACAAGTACGACAAGATCAGCCAGCTGGAGATTACACAACTTCTATCGTGTATATAGCCACACCGGTATTCTAAGATGGTATGATATGCACATGAGAGGAATTATCCTGCTACTTCTGCTTGTTATAGCGCTCCCGCTCGAAGCGATGGCGGCTGACTTATCGATCAGACCATTTTTAGTTGATGTCACGATGGTACCGCGTGAGAGCACGACCGAAACCATTCTGATAGAGAACAATTATGATGACCGAAATGCGACTGTGTACGCGACGGTCAACGAGATTTCGGTTGGTACCGACGGCACTATCAAGGAATTCATCACTCCGGTAATGACTGACCGCACCAACACAGTCACCAGCTGGATCGAAATTAGCCGAGCCAGAATCGTTATCCCACCCAGTGAGTCAGCCGAAATTCCCCTTAAAATCTCTACTCATCCATTTGCTGAGCCGGGCGAATACCACGTCTTTATTGGCTTTGTATCAGCTAGCAAGCGTTACATAGCCGAAGAGACTGCCATGCGGGGTGATGCAGAGGGGGTGATTGTAAAAATTACCGTAGGCGATGAGCGAACCGACGCAATGCGAATCACTAGTATGGTGGTCGACCGGATTGTCTCGCGTGAGGATGAACGCAAGATAGATATTACGGTCGAAAACTCTGGCGACATAGAATCATCCCCGCAAGGAGAGTTGGTATTTTACGACAACAGAGGTAGGGAAGTGAGAGCCGTACCTGTCAACGAAGCTGGCGAATCTATCACCCCAAATACAGAAAAAACTTTCACCGTCACCATTCCATTTGACCAAGACATCGGGCGCTTCAAGGCAAACGTTAATTTGTTATACGGTGCAAATCAACGAGCAAGTCTATACGACACAACCTCATTCTTCATGTTACCGTTACATTACCTTTTGCTACTGATTGGCTTCTTTACCGTATTGATTGTTATTCTACTTATCCTCATGCGCAACCGACGAAATGAGTTCGTCAGTGCTGAAGATGGTGATGAAGTATCCATGTATATCCGTGACGGGCACGTCGCTAATCCACAAGATCATGATATCGACTTGTCTAAAAAATAAGTATCGGGCTGTTGCGGTATTGATTACTGTGGCTGCCCTGGTGCTCCCTCAGCTATCTCTTGCGCAAGGCTCAATCACCTTGAGTGTTTCGCCAACCCTATTTGATATGACGGCCAGCCCTACCCAGGAGTGGACTAGTAATGTACGAGTTATCAATGCCAACGAAGTCCCGTTACAGATCTACACCGATGTAGTTAACTTCAGCCCAAGCGGTGAAGGTGGGCAGGGCTCCTTGGCTCCGGTGTTGGCAGAAGAAAGCGATGGTGCAACCCTGGCTGAGTGGATCACCATTGATGAGGCCGAGCGCCTGATCCCTGCCGAACAAACGGTATCAATTCCTTTTACCATAAACGTGCCAGAAGATGCGCCACCAGGCGGCCACTTCGCAGCGATTTTAATCGGAACCAGATCGTTTGACGGTGCTGGTGGAGCCGCTCAGGTTGAGACATCACAGGTAGTGACTGCCTTGGTATTTTTGCGTGTCGCTGGTGACATAGACGAGGCCGGACAGATTCGTGACTTTACTACTAGTCGCCTAATTAGCGAGGCGCCAGCCATGGACTTCTCCATTCGTTTTGAAAATACTGGTAATGTGCACCTACAGCCTCAGGGTAATATAACGATTACAAACATGTGGGGTAGAGAACGTGGTGTCCTACCAATTAACCAAAACAGCCAGTTTGGTAATGTTTTGCCTGAGAGTATCCGTAAATACACCTTTAACTGGACTGGTGATTGGTCGTTTGCTGATATAGGTCGATACAAAGCGGTTGCAACCCTGGCCTATGGTGACCAAGCCAGAAAGTTTACCGATAGAACCACTACCTTTTGGGTAATCCCTTGGCGGGCACTATTACTTGTACTTGTGATTGTCGGTGGACTTGGCTGGTTTGTGGTTTGGGGAATCAAGCTTTATATCAGACGAATGCTACAACTGGCCGGGGTAACACCAGAACTTCATCGAGACCCACGACACAAGTCCGGACGCAGTGGAGTATCGATAACAGGCCCAATTGAAGAGGGAATCCTAGACTTGCGGTCTGGATTGCGATCCGGTGAGGGTTCATATTTGCAACGGCTGCTAGGTGTGGCTAAATCATACAAAGTATTCTTACTCATCCTAGGGGCACTGGTAGTATTTGTTGCTCTGTTTGTGTGGTATCTGGTACTGGCTCTAAGTAGCGATCGTGGGTATGAAGCTAGTTACGAACAAAATGGCGAAATGGTACCCGTCGAGCAAACTGATCAATCAGCAGTTTCTGAACCAGCCACACCAATAGTAGTTAACACCCTTCCAGAAGTAGCACTAGTCAATCGTACTGGTGTAGCAACTGCAGATGATGACTTGGCACAAAGCCTGCGAGAGCAAGGGTATGATGTGTCATTTGATGATGTTGCTCAAACAGTGATTGAAGATCGAACGGTAATTGTATATGACCCTTCGCTCGCAGACCAGATAGTTCGTCTGCAAACTCAACTTGATGGAGCACTCCTTTCAGCATTTAGCGTCGACAACCCCGATGAGCCGATGGTTACAATTTATATTGGTACCGACCAGGTACAGTAATTTTATGTCACAAAAAGCCATCTTTTTCATAGTTGCTCTCATGTTTCTTATCTGTATTGGGATGTGGCGGTACGCTGTATTGTGGCAAGCTGAACAGCAGTCGTCGGGTGGTATCACTACGCAACAGAGCCTCGCACAACCACGTACAGCATTACAACATAGCGTTCAACAGTCATGATTAAACTTAATGCAACATCCATCACAATTGCTAGCTTGGTGGGTATTCTTATCATTGGTGCTAGTACTATTGTTGTACTGCAGAACCAGCAGTCACAACGAGAGCTGGCCGCAAGTCCAGCCGCTGGTGCGCTGGCTACCGCTGGGGCAGCTGCGCCCTACACTGACTTTGCTGGTAACCCTGCTGACCTTGATCAGTATGTGGGGCAAGTACTGGTGGTTCATAGCTGGGCTAGCTGGTCGCCGTTTAGTTCCACTCAACTGACAGTTTTGGCTGAGGTGGCACAATCATATGCAGCACAGGACGTAGTATTTATCGCGATTAACCGCGCAGAAGCAAAAGCCACTGCTGAGGCGTATCTACAAACTATCGGCGTAGCTGACCAGGTACGGCTGATTGTGGACAACGATGATCGATACTACAAAAGTATTGGTGGCTATACGATGCCCGAGACAGTGTTCTATGATCAGACTGGCAACATTATCGCGCACAAGCGAGGTGAGCTAAGCATAAGCGAGGCTGCATCGTATATTGAACAAGCGTTAGCGGAGGATTAGTTGATAAAATTGTAATTTGTAGTATGGTTCTCTTAGAGAGACAGTTCTCACTTCTAACGTAACTGCCATTTAGTTCGCCTGATTATTAATATATGTAATATATGAAGGCAGCAGTTATGCAATTTACGTTAGATATGCGAACCGGAATCCGTTCCTCAATAGGTTTTTTGATAGTTCTATTTGCACTATCACAATTTTTTACCAACTCGTTTAAGGCGCTTGATAATGCCGTTACAGAGTCGTTTCGAACACTTGAAGCAGCAGCGATCCGATCTCAAAATGAGTTGAGTAATCAATAACTAATTAAGCTGGGCAATTTTGCTCAGCTTTTTGTGTATAATAGCTACATATGTCACTTAGCCGAGTTGTAGAATACGTTTTCTTTTTCGCCCTACTATTTTTATCGGGTTATATGGTGTGGCTTATATTGTCTCCATTTCTCAGTGCGCTCGCATTAGCAGCAGTGGTGGTGACAATATCCAGTCCACTGTACTACTGGATGCTCCCAAGGATGCCTCGGCAAAGCCCGTCCTTGGCTGCTTTTGCTGCTACGATGGTGGTATTTTTGGTTGGTATTCTGCCGATTGTATTGATGACCTCACTGGTAATAAATGAAGTGGTTGACCTGTATCAAGACATGGGTAGCGCGGAGGGCTTGTCGGTAACAACGGTTGCAGCATCAGTTGAGGGTCAAATACAACGGGTGATACCAGGCTTTGAAATCAACCTAGCTGACCAAATACAACGCAGTGCTGAATGGTTTACTGGAAATCTAGCAACAATTTTTGCTGGGACGGTGTCTACCTTTTTCTTATTTTTTATCGCTCTAATTGCTTCATTTTATTTCTTTCGTGACGGTAAAGAGCTGCTGCAGCTGGTGATTAAGGCCAGCCCCTTACCAGACAGTGAGGATAAAGAAATATTAGATCGTATGGCCCGGGCGGTGCGAGCAGTTGCCACTGGGACACTTTTGGTGGCCATGATTCAGGCTGTATTAGCTACAATTGGGATGACAGCGGTCGGCATTGATCGAGCGGTGCTGCTAGGTGGCTTGGTTGCAATTGGGGCCATGATACCTGGTGTAGGTACTGGTATTGTTATGTTGCCGGTAATCCTGTTCCTATTTTTGTCAGGGTCTCTAGTGCCAGCCATTGCCTTACTTATCTGGTCGGTGGTAGTAGTAGGCTTAGTAGATAACTTTATTGGACCACAACTAATGAGTCGTGGCAACAACATGCACCCATTTATCATCCTTTTATCTGTATTAGGTGGCCTCTCTCTGTTTGGCCCAATCGGCTTCCTGGTCGGCCCGGTGGTGGTAACTCTGTTTTTGGTCCTGCTTGAGATATATAATCATTACATTGTTCAAGAACAAAGTGTAGCTGACATGCGAGAGTCCCATGATTAAACGTTCCCAAATTGAAAAAATACTCAGAGTTAATGGAGTTGCTACAACGTCACCCGATGATCATATTAGATCAGTCCTATTAAGCGCTCGTTTCAACAAAGATGAGGTCGATACCGCAATAATGGTGTTGCGTGAGAATAAAACTACCAAACAAGTTAGAGTCGATGGTCTGCATAAAGTCTTTAGAACCGATGAGGCTTTGCGACCAAACGAAATATCAGAACTCCTGGGTATCGAAGTTGACGCTTCTACGTTTTATCGCCCACAAAATAAAGTTGGCACCCTAGCGGGCATTCAATACGTAACAGTTTGGTTGTTCTCAGTTTTCTTTGCTGTTGTTACCGTTTTGTCTATTATGTACATGAACGAAGTGGGCCCGTTCCATCCGTCTAAAATCACCGAGCAAGCAGAGATGATGTAGTTTGAGTTGCAATTTTGCTCCAGCTAGCTATTATGAGTAAAAATATATTGATATGTTCAGCAAGTTCGAAATAATAGCAGGTGGAGTATGTGTTGGTTTGATGGCCCTAGCAGTGTTTTTGGTGCAGACCAGAATTGATCTTACTAATATTACATCTCCACAGTCAGCGGCTGTAGCTAACAGTGATGTAGTAGTAGTCAGTGGCTCAGAGTCCAGCCGCAGTGCACAGCGTGATGCTTTGCTCGCGGCAACTAATAGTGCAGGTAAATTAACACGTATGGTAATTGATGATATAAAGATTGGAACAGGAGTCGAAGTACAAACAGGTGATACAGTCGCGGTCCATTATGCGGGACGACTGCAGGACGGTACTGAGTTTGATAATTCACGCAGCCGTGGTGCGGCCTTTGAGTTTGTAGTCGGAGGGGGACAAGTAATTAAAGGTTGGGAAGAAGGGCTCGTTGGCATGAAAGTTGGCGGTGAACGAATCCTCGTTATTCCTCCAGAGAAAGGGTATGGTGCAGCCGGCATTGGACCGATTCCAGGTGGAGCAACGCTAGTTTTCTCAATTGAACTACTCGAGATTAAATAGTTCATTTAGTTTGATATAGAACAAAAAACAGCCAGCATCTGGCTGTTTTATCTTATTGTCTCGACAAATGTAACTTGGTGACATACTCTATCAGTACTATGAAACCACCGGTAACATTTGAAATTATTAAAAGACAGTCCGGTACACTTGGCCGAGCAGGTGTAATCCATACGCCGCACGGTGACATCGAAACGCCAGCATTTGTTGTGGTTGGTACTAAAGGCACGGTAAAGAGCCTTAAACCAGAAGATATGGCGCAGTATGTTGGTAATCAGGTAGCGTTGGCAAACACCTACCATTTATTTCTACAGCCTGGTGACGATGTGGTTAAAGAAGCCGGTGGATTGCACAAGTTCGCTAACTGGAATATGCCCACCATTACTGATAGTGGCGGTTTTCAGGTGTTCAGTTTAGGAGCTGCCTTTGGTAAAGGGGTGACAAAGTTTGCGCAAAATGCCGAAGAAGCTGAGCGGGCTGCTCAAAATAGTGGGCTTAATGTCTACAGTAAAGAAATGGCTAGCGAACACGGGCGACTATGCGTAATTGATGAAGAAGGGGTGACGTTTACTTCACACCTGGACGGTAGTATGCACCGCTTTACAGCCGAGCGTTCCATTGAAATCCAGCAAAATATTGGTGCTGATATCATCATCGCATTTGATGAATGTACCAGTCCAACAGCAGACAAGGATTACCAAATTGAAGCGATGGATCGAACACATCGTTGGGCCAAACGCAGTATTCTTGCACACAAGCAAAATTATGAAGCTTTAAAAAAACAGGGAATATACGGGGTAGTGCAAGGTGGCCGTCATTTGGATTTACGTTCAGAAAGTGCCAGAATCCTGGCCGCGATGGACTTTGATGGGTATGGCATCGGCGGCTCATTTACTAAAGACGACATGGGGGATGCGATCAGGGTGGTAAACGAAATCTTGCCTGAAGATAAACCACGTCATCTCTTAGGAATAGGGGAGCCTCGCGACATTGTCGAAGGTGTCTCACTTGGGTGTGACACGTTTGATTGCGTGGCGCCAACCCGGATTGCACGTACTGGCACAATCTATGAGCGAACCAACGATGGCCACAAACGCGTCAATCTTAAAAATGCCAAGTATACCCGCGACTATAGTAAACCAGATGAATCTTGCGATTGTTACGTCTGCCAGCATTACACCAAAGCCTATCTAGCGCACTTATTCCGCGCTGGGGAAATGCTCGGCCCACACTTAGCATCGCTACATAATCTCTACTACATCGTGAATTTCACAAAGCGATTACGTGAAGAGATATTGACATCCTAGTAATAAATGGCAAAATGAAGTAAACCTGAACCGCCTAAATTCACCCCTCAATTAGGACACTCTAATCCTCTAATAATACACCACCAGCTTTAGCCACTGCTAAAGCTGACCGATAGCCCAGGATCTTCCTGGGCTTTTGGTTAATACGCTGCGCAATCC
>Ga0307932_1000111_pt1 | contig 30985 bp, 30 predicted proteins | sample OrgLakmetageno48_FD_201843 | JGI IMG/M metagenome (GOLD analysis project Ga0307932, IMG submission 201843) | Saline water microbial communities from Organic Lake, Antarctica - #48 | ecosystem: Environmental > Aquatic > Non-marine Saline and Alkaline > Saline | place: Antarctica: Organic Lake...
AATCGTTCTTCTTGTCTTTCCGGTGCGCAAACGCGTAGGTTTGTGCGTGGTAGATCGCTTCGCGAGCCTGAGCCTTCTTAGTTGAGCGACCAAAACGATATCCTTTTACCTCTGCCAAGATATTTCGCTTGCGCTTCTGGGCCATGAGACCTCCTTTTACACGTGCCATAGATAGATATGTTAGCTAATAATTATGCGCCTGACTTGGGAAGGAAGCGACGGGTGATGCGCTTACTTAGGGACAATAGTTGCGTTCGCTTACGAGCGAGTCGCTGTCGACCAGATTGACGGGCATTAAAGTGGTTTTGACCAGGACGACGAGCTACGAGCTTACCGTTCTTAGTTACTTTGATGCGCTTAGTGTATGACTTGTTTGTTTTCATAATAGTTTCTTGTTGTTTGATCGGGCAGTGTCACGAAGGTGAGAAAGTCCGGGGGACTTTCGCCAGGGTTTGCCAGCAATTTTGGGAGAAAACAGCGACAAACTACCGGTGACAAAGTGGGCAAAATATACCGCATTTGGTCATGAAAGTCCAGTTTTTTGCTAGCAAAAGCGCTTCATTTGTTGATTCACTTTTGCGGCTAAATCAGGCCTCCTTCGATATCAAGTAAGTCATCGAGTGACCGTTTCTTTGATTTTGGCTTTTCGGGTTCATCAGACTGCTTTTCGTGGGATTTGGGAACCTCTTTTTCCTCGTCGAGGTTTACCACCGCCTTCTGTTTTTTGGCTCCTGGTATCCGTTCAATGGTGGTAGTCCAGCCTTTAGGGCTTTTCTTCATCGGGTCGGCAACCTTGTATTCAGCAGGAATGATTTTTAGGAACCGAGCCAGTCGTTCTTTGAGAAATTCTGGTTCCATATACTTGTAGCGTCCCCAGAGGAATAAGTCTACTTTGACGCGGTGACCTTCATCGAGCCACTGTGCAATCCGCTTGGCTTTGAGCTGCTGGTCATGTTCTCCAGTACCAATCTTCACCTGGGCGCTTTTGGTCTCAGTCACGTGGGCTTTAGCTTTAGCTTGGCTAGCTTTTCGCTTTGTGTCATAGCGATACTGCCCATAGTCCATGATTTTGGCTACTGGCGGCTTAGCTTTTGGTGAAATCTCGATGAGGTCGAGCTTCAGTTCGTCGGCTTTCTTGAGGGCATCGACGAGAGAAAGAGTTCCAATATTCTCACCTTCGGGCCCAACTACGCGGAGTTCAGAGGCCCGGATGGCTTTGTTGATTCTGGTTCGAGTATCGGGTCCTGAATATTTTCGTGGTGGTCTCAATGTAAGGTTGTTTATGAAATAAAATACCTGACTTACCGTTTGTAAGCGGGGTAATAAGTATGCGCAATATACTACAAAAAGTGCATTTTGACTAGTTATGACTTCTTCTACATCCGTCATTCAGGTAGGATTGGGCTCGTGTAAAGTGATTTTGCTTTTTATCGGCGGACATCTTTTCCAACAGGCGAGGCATCATGGACAGGCGGTGATTTTGCTTGAAAAACTCCTGATGGGTATGAATAAAATTCCAGTAGAGAGCTGTCCAGATGTCTTCCCAGTCACCACCAGGGTAGTCGGACATTTTCTTGATGTAGTTGGCCCCACTGATATACGGTTTAGTGGCGAAGCTACCGCCGTCAGCAAACTGGCTCATGCCATAGACATTTGGCACCATGACCCAGTCATAGGCATCCACATACATGCCCATAAACCACCGATAGACGGCATCTGGTTGCGTTTGAGTCAAGAGAAACATATTCCCCAGGACCATCAGTCTGTCGATGTGGTGATTGTAGCCGTACTCCAACGCAGTATCGATAGCCGTGTCGACCGGGAATATACCGGTGTCTCCGGTCCAGTACGCACTAGGAATTTGTCGCGAATGATGAAAGAAATTTTGCTGGCGCATGGTGCTCCCGTCGGTTTCGTAGCTGGCCCGGATAAACTCTCGCCAACCAATGATTTGCCGGACGAATCCCTCGATTGAATTAAGCGGCACCGAGTGTTCTTGAGCGTAGGCAAGCGCTTGGTCGATTACCTGCTGGGGAGCAAGCAGTCCAATATTTAGTAACGGGGAAAGGGTAGAGTGCCAGAGTCTGGTCCCTTGAGTGGTCATGGCATCTTCGTAATCTCCAAAGTGCTGGAAGCGAACGCTGAGAAATTCCTCCAGGAATTTCTCAGCGTCGGCGTGAGTATACGGAAGCCAAGATTTCGCCACTCCGTATTTTTCAGCCGCTACCGTTTCTACCCAAGCTGCCGCTGCACGCGTCTGAGTAGTGTCTGAAAAACCTATATCCTCTGGCAAGGGAGTACCTTTGGGAATTTTCTTACGATTGTCTCCATCAAAACTCCACTGGCCGCCAGTCGGCGTGTTGTTGGATTCAACCAGAATATTTTTATCTATCCGAACTTTTTTATAGAACGAGGCCATCAACCGCTTAGAGCTCACAAACCGCGCTTGGGCGTCGGCTTTCTCGAGGATAAACAACGGTGACTCGTACCACACACGCTCTATCAAGCTGTCTGCAATTGCTTGCTCCAGATAATTATCAACCGTGTCTACAACGTGCACTTTCGTCACCCCGTCTTTTTTAAGTCGAGCAAATACATCCGTCGACTGCGGGTGGTCGGCAATGGATAAACGAATGACGGTATGGCCAATCGCTTCGAGCTCTGTCTGGTAGGCGTCGAGGGAAAGCTTGTGCAGCAGCAGGCGCTGTCGATGAATCGGATTATGGGTCAGGAGAAGGGGTTCTTCCACGAGATAAATCTTTCGACTCTTTGCGATGCCTGGCGAGTCTATAAATAGCTGGTGGGGATAGACAATGGTTGCATCCATCCATCGAGTATACCTTGCCTCATCTCCTTATTTCAACGAATGAAACGGTGGTACAGGAAGCCTGAAGAGATCAAAAATGTCAGAAGCTTTTTGAGAATCCAAAGAGTTGGAAGTTACGGGTACGACGGGAAACAGCTAATTATTGTAGTGATTGATGTGAGGCCAGTGCAGTTTGATACACAGCCGATGTTATTTCCTGAAGTAACCGGGTACTACCAAAGTTTTTATACATATGGGCAGGCGGTAGAGAAAAGCCTCAGTGACTAACTCATTTTTTTGGGAACCAGGGAACCAGATAACTAGTGGTGTTGATATACTTTTGGTATTTTTCTGGGTATTTTTCTAAGAACGCATCTTCCAGCATCGGTCCGGTGACTTTTGTTACGATGAAGGTAATTAGTAGGGGGCTCATTAGGGCGAGGTATCCAAACGGGAGAGGAAGTACTGTGATTGCCAAACCCCACCAGATAAGTGTCTCGCCAAAGTAATTGGGTCGCCGTGAATATTTGAATAAACCTCGCGTCATCAAGTCAGCTTCTTCGGTACCGGCTTTTTTTCCAGCGATAAATTGATCGAGTTGCCAGTCCGCAATGCCTTCGTAGAGTAAACCAAACAGAAACACGAGTGATCCGGCGAGTAGGAATATACCTGAGTACGCGGTTGGGTAGCTCAAAGCAATTATCGCCGGCATTGCAACAAAGAGAATAATCACTATTTGTAGTAAGTTCACCTGTACGTAACTGCGCATCAAAAAGTATGTTCGCCCTTTTTTCATCCACTCTTCTCGCCACTTGGCATAACGAGCGTCTTCTGGTTTGCCAGCATTTTTTCTAAAAATTCTGGTACTTAAACGCAGGGACCAGATACCGATGCCTCCGATTACTGCCGCTAGTAGTGGTCCAGATGTGCCGGTGAGATAGGCTGCACCAATTGTGCTGATGAAAAATGCTGGTCCATAAGCAATGTCCATGACGCTATTGTCATGTCTGGCTCGAGCGATAAGAAAAACGACTATTGAGTAAAGTAATAATAGGCTAGCGACGATGCCGCTATTGATAAGTAGTATTTGAAAAGACATGTATTCATTCTAGCAGAATGGTACAATCTAGTGAACATGTCAGAGTCAGAAACTGGTGAAGAAGTAGTAAGGCCAAAACGAGCTCCGCGTAAGCGGGTGGCTAAGACTGCTGCCAAAAAAGTTGCTCCTAAGCCAAGAAAAACCGGGGCCAGAAAAACGACCACTCGACGAGCCCCAACAGTCGTCAAAGCAGAAAGCGGACCAGCAGGCTCTGATGCTATACAGTCAACCACGCGAAAAGCACCAACCGTATTTGCGTCAGAAAAAAATAAACAAAAACAACGACAGAAGCAATTCATTATTATCGGAATGATACTGTTTGTGGGGGTGGGCGCTTCTGCTGCGGTCGGGTATACAGATAAAGGTCAGATAAGTGTGGCTCAAGTAATTGAAGAGAGAAATCAAAGGGTGAGAGCTGGTAATGCCGACGGCCGAGATGGCCAAACAAGTCGAATAGAGGTGCCAGTACAAAACACCAACAAAGCCGCCAACGGAGGATTGGTAGGTCTCGGTACCGGAGGAACAAAGCCCAAGCCACCAGTAGATACATCTACTACAACCGCCACTTCTACAGATGCTATTGCCAGCTCAACTGAAGCTGTAGCGTCTAGTACGAGTCCCACTACTGAATCAGCTTCCAGCACCGAAGAAGAAGTCGAGTCAGTAGCGGACACTGAGACTCAAACGGCTACTTCTTCGTAGTGCACTTTTCACACTGACACCCTATTGGTTTGATTATGATTTTGAAATATTGAGGACCGTAGTGGTAGGTAATCTCTTCGCCGACGGTGATTTTTTTCTTCGCAAAAATTTTCACTTGTGTCTCGTCTGAAGAAAGCTCAGGGTAGGCATTGGGTCGGCAGCTATGATTTATATATCGGGCTATATTACTTCGACTCTTGCCGTCAATCATCCACCGCTCGTTGAGCTCAAAGAGATATTTTCCTCCACGTCGGCTACCTTCGTCAGCTGTGATGGTTTCTCCAAGATATTCTATTATTTCGTCACCTTTTTTATATTCTTTATTTGTAAATAATCCGAGTCCGGCCGAACTTCTTTTTACGAGTACATCTTTTTTCATAAGTGCAGAGTATAACAAAATTCTCTGCACAGAAAGAACCGGTTTGTGTGAAGTGCTCTGATAGAATATATATATGAGAGCCGTTCTTGAAGTAGGCAATGCAGCTGCGCATCCTCAGGTATTGCCTGGCTGTTCTTTTGACATGGTAGATATTTATAAGAAAAGAAGAGTAGTGCAAAAATAAATGGCCACTACGTTCATAGTAAATGTACAAAAAGATTCAAAAGAGTACGCGTTGTTTAGCGACGGTGTTTGTGTTTCAAAAACGCATTTTACTCGAGTTGATGGCGAGTGTTCCCTGAGGGATTCAATTGATGGGGCACAATCAGGCAAAGTGTTGAGCCAGAGCGAATATGAAAATGCTGTCACGTACGCTGCAGCAGATGCCTCGTCTAGTATTAAAAAAAGCCGCTTACCTGAGGTGACCTACGTGGTGATTCGGGTCGCCGTGCCGGGCAATTTTTTTCAGCAACATCAGCAGATTACTCCTGACTACAGAGCAGAATTAGAAAAAAGTGCCGATAGTGCGCCACTTCAGGTGGTACCTTTGATGCGGGAGATCAAGGCGGTCTCAAGCATATTTCCGCAGGCGCAGATGCACGCTGCTTCAGATACTGCATTTTATGCAACCTTGTCAGCAGCAGCGCGGGAAAGCGGTATTTCTTCTGAGCTGACAAAAACGTTAGAGGTATATCGGTTTGGCATCAATGGTCTGGCGACTGCCTCTGCATCTGCTCGGGTGCATCGGGTGATTGGGAGAGACCCTGAGAAAAGCATTGTCTGCCACATTGGGGAAACAGTCAGTGTGAGTGCGGTGAGTAACGGCACGGCAGTTGATACCAGTGTGGGCCTTTCTCCCGCGTCTGGCTTCCCAATCGGCAGCCAAGCTGGTGACATCGATGCAGCCGCCTTACTCAAAATTATGAGACATAAAAATCTCCGGCCCACTGAGGCGGAACTCTATCTCGATAGTAGCTGCGGTGTGCGCGCAATGGCAGGTACTAGTGACCTACATGTGTTACTGAAGAAAATTTCTCAAAACGACGGCCACGCATCACATGCGCTGGAGCTGCTTGTATACAAAATTCAACAGTCAATTGCAGCCTCTACCGTGTCACTAGAAGGTCTAGACGTCCTAATTTTTACTGGGACAGCAGCGGTCAGAAGTCCAGAACTGCGCTTTGAGATTCTTAAAAAACTCAAACATCTCAACATCCTGATACATGAAGAGAGAAATAATATGGTGATTGGGAAAGATGGTGTGATTAGCCAACGGAACAGCCCAGTAAAAGTCGTGGTACTCAAAAGCGATGAAATCAGTGAAATCAATGCCGTAGTCAACCAAAACAAGTTGACTGAAGCTCATAAAACATCCGCTGCATAATGTTAGTATATTGATATCATGAGTACCCAGCCAGAAAAAACGAATAAGCCACTGATACAAGCTGTCGCAGTGTTCACAGTATTGTTTGCTGCAGTGCTCGGAGCCACACTTTTTTTTGATTTTGGGGGTATGAATTTAGGTGGCCTCTTATTTCTTGCTTCGTTCTTGTGTTGCGTATTTATAGCCAAGGATACCTACGATAACTCCAAAGCGACTGAAAATACTGCAGTGTTAGAGCAATCGGTATCAAAAGATAAGGCCTTCTCATCTGAAGAGATGTATATCCAGCTCTATAACAACAGCCCAGTTCCGTATATCCTCATTACCTTTGATGGCATTATTGAGTCTGCCAATATTGCAGCTGTGCGCTTGTTTGGTTTGACACAAAATCACATCAAAGGCATGAATGTATTTGAAAAAATTAAAACTGATGACCAATCCCATTTAGACTTTTTGTTGGAAAAATTTCGTAGTGGCGTGGCCGTGAGTGACGAGTTGGTTTCTGTTGATAGGAAAGATAAGCGCGAGGCGTGGGCCTTGTTGTCTTTATTTAGTTTCGCAAACGCCGGTGGAAAAAAAATTGGCTTACTGACACTGGTAGATATTACAAAACAAAAAAAGGCCGAAGATGCTAAGTCAGAATTCGTGTCTCTTGCCTCACACCAGTTACGCACTCCAATTGCCGGGATGAAATGGAGTGCTGAGCTACTACAGATGGACAATCCAGACAGTTTGACTGATCGGCAGCATAAGTATATCGGCCGTCTCTTGGAGAGTATTCGGAGAATGGCAGTGTTGGTTGATGACTTCCTAAGAGTATCTCGCTTTGAGCTAGGTACGTTTCAACCGGAGTTCAGCGAGATCAGCCTCCCTCAATTATGTGAGGATGTATTAGAAGAGCAGTCAGTACGTGCGAATCAGAAAAATATCAAAGTAGAAACATTTTTTGACCCAAGCATCTTAACAGTTAAAACTGATCCTAATCTGATGAGAATGATTGTTACTAATATTTATACCAACGCGGTAAAATACACTAGAGAAGGAGGCACGATACATTTGGGCGTGGGAAAAAAAGACGATGCGTTACTGATTACCATCGAAGATAATGGAATGGGAATTCCTATCGGAGATCAAGATGCTATCTTTTCAAAGTTATTCCGAGCGGGAAATGCCGTGAGAAATGTGCCAGATGGTACTGGGCTAGGTTTGTATATTGTAAAAGAAGCGGTGTACGTGTTGCGAGGGAACATTTCATTTACGAGTACTGAAGACATCGGCACCACTTTTGAAGTGGTGCTTCCGATGGATTCTTTGGCAGTCGCTAATAGTAATTAGTCAGCCAGTTTCTTTTGGATTTGTTCGAGCAGTCGGGGGATACTCCAGTCTGGTTTAAAGAGTACGTCTTGTGTAGGAAGGCTGATATTTTTTGAAATATTTTCTATAGACTCAGACGCAGTCAGGACTACAATTTTTGCAGTAGCACCCCAGGGAGTGTTGCGGAGGCGTCGAAATACTTCATACCCATCAAAGTCTGGTAAACGAATATCTAGTAAGATTAAGTCTGGTTCTTCTGCGAGAGCCATATCTACAGCCTCTCTCCCCGTTGGGGCAACGAGAGCGTCGTAGTCACTCAGCTCAAGCATGTCTACTAGTGAGTCTGCGAGATAAGCAGAGTCTTCGACAATGAGCACTTTTTTCTTTTGCATATGTGTACAGTGTAGCGCACTTGGAAGTCTTTTTCAGACACATATGTCGATTAGTAAGTATTTGCAGTATTGTACGCCTAGAGCCTGGATAGGCACAAAAAATCTTCCTTGGCAGTGGGCTCGCTATGGGGTGAATAAAATACTGCAATTGCAGGATTCTATAGTCAATAGTATTACATCCGGAGCTGCTCAGACAAGGCTAATATTTTTGATCAATAGGCAAATCCAGAGGACGTCAGCGTGACGATGTAGAATGACCTGATTAATTTAAACACGTTTCATTACTCAAAAGTTAAAACATTTTTTCACAATTTTACTGACAGTCTGTATGTTTGGAGCAACTTCCTTGCTCGTATTGGCTTCCCCTACTACGAACACGTCTGAGGGTAGTCGATCTGGTTCGGTTAATAGAAGTGATTTGGATACTGATATTGTAGAAGCATTTCCGGTCCCAGTTTTATTTGGAGTCGATTATGATGCCCTCGTTCCAGACTTTGGTGACGTACGCGGCGGCGGGACGCGCTCTCACGAAGGACAAGATATGCGTGCGTCGCAAGGGGCACCAATTGTGTCGCGGCAAAGGCAATAGTGACCCGAGTTGGTACAGGGTACAGTGTTGGAAAGTACGTCTACACCGCAAATCCCGAAGGAGAGTCTTTTTTGGTACATGCACCTTGACTCGATTGCCGATATTAAGCGAGGAGACAAACTGTCTGTCGGTGACTTCATTGGAACCGTTGGTGATACCGGAAATGCCCCAGATGGGATATACCACCTTCATTTTGAAGTAAAAGGTCAAGACAACGAGCCAACTGATCCCTATGAACGATTGAGTGGTACGCCGTTTACACTCAAAGAAAAAATGAATTCCTTAGAAGATATTTTGGATGATGTGGATGATGTGGATGACTCAGATGAGTACGCCGAATTTTTAGAGGCCAGTTTCACCAGTGAGTTTACTGATGCAAAAATTGCAAAATATTCTCAGCCCAGAGAAATTGAGGAAGTGCTACAAGACACCGGGGTAGATGAAAATATAGACTTACTGGCAAAACTCGATGAGTTGATTGCGCTGATTCCAAGCGTAATCCCCGTCGGTGTTAGTCAGGGAGATACTGGCGTGGCTGTGTCGCTACTACAGATCTATCTTATTTTCACTTCAGAAGGGTCAGCGCGCAACGCATTGGCTGGCGCCTCGGCGACAGGTTACTTCGGCCGAATCACCACCGCTACACTAGAGGAATATCAGACAAACAATAACCTCGAAGAAACGGGAGAGTTTGGCATAGATACAAAACAAGAAATGAGCTAATATCTAGATACCGCCAAATGAACAGGATAACAATTTTTTAAATAAAACTACAGTGAGAATTATGAATAATAAAAGTAGATTGGTAACAGGAGTAGTAATGGTGCTGATATGTATCGGAGGATTTATGCTCGGGTATATGGTCGCTCCCTCAGGCACGAGTGATAATGATAGAGGAATGATGGATTCTGAGTTTAACAGTGAGGCAGACGCTTCGGGGTCTGATGCTGGGGCTCAGCCGTCGGAGAATACGATTCCCGAAGAAGGAACTACTTTCGACGTTTCGGCGATGACTGATGGCCAACGCCAGCTTCTGAAATCACTCGGTGTGGACGCCGATTCAATTACGCTTACTCCAAAGACGTTAGCCTGTGGAAACGAGAAACTCGGAAATGAGCGAATGACCGCAATCCTAAATGGAGACACTCCTTCTTTCTTTGAAGGAACCAAACTCATGGCCTGCTACTCTGCGGGATAAGAGAGAACGAAACTGTACCAAGATGTGTAGTAAAATGGTGTATATGAAAAAAATATTCTGTAGCGATTTGGGAGGACCAGAAGCGTGTGAAGTAGAAATCAGAGGTAATACTCCGGAAGAAGTAGTCAAAAACTGCCAAGAGCACGTTATGGAAGAAGTGGAAAAAAGCGATAACGACCATCAAGATGCAGTAGAGAATATGCAAGGATTGTCACCCGATGAGCGACAAGAACAAGTCGACGAGTATCTGCAGATTTGTGCGGATGCATTCAAGCGAGACTAAAGAATAGAAACCTACGCCCAGCGTAGGTTTTTATATTAATCAGCGCAACATACTTTAGCTGGTACTGCCATTGCCTGTGTAAGTTACCCTCTCATTTAGGGCAGGTATTGGTATCATCATATACAAATTATGAATCGAAAGTTCTTTACTTTTTATATTGTTATTTTGACCGTAACGGCTTTTCTAGGGAATGTGTGGTTTGAAAATGTCACGGCTGGTAAATTTGTGCAGAGCCTGATTACTATGGTTGGATTAACGCCGACCAAGTAACCGGCCGTATCGTGACGGTACCAAACGGCAGCGCGCTAAATAAACCAGTTCATAACTACACCAAACACCATCAGTATCTGTCGGACGAAATGAGCGTAGTAGTGACACCAGAGAGTAATTGGAGTGAAGCAATGCGCCTGATGGGGGAGATTGGCCAAGAGCACACCAGTGAATTCATCGAAGCCGCTGACCAGAGTCTGACCAGACTGGAGCGATTCTACTACGCAGAGGGGCACGTGCTGGACCCCAACGTGTACGTCAACTTAGCTGCTGCTGGTTACTCACTGACGCTGCGCTCTGTGGGTAGAGGCGTGGCAGCGGCGCAGTACCAACTCAGACGTCTGGGGGGGGCACGTCATTCGCGTCTTTTACGAACGAGACGATATCTTTATTGCCCCAACCACTTTGGCACGAGTATAGTATCCACTACCAAAGTAGCATGAGTCGCTCGCCGTACATTCCTAGCAGGATAGTGTAATAAAAAACCCGCACAGTAAACCTCTGCGGGTTTGTTGTGCGGGTGTGTGGGTCGTTTTAAGAGACAAGAGCTAAAAGTATTGGAATCTTAGTTTTGTCACCTTGCGTTCTCGTGTGGTCAGATACGAGTAAGTTAATCTTCGCTTCTGTTGTATTGATGTGTTTGAGAGTCAGGCTCCCGGCCTGAAGTTCATTACACATCTGGGGAATGAATTTTCCGTAATCAGGAGGATTGTGTTTCAGAAGCTTGAACCAGTGCAGGGCAGCGGCACGACAGCCGTTGACTCGCAGTTGCTCAATCTTCGCTTCTGTCTTCCCGATGTCTCGGAGAGTCAACTTTCCTTCCTGAAGGGACTGGTACAGCATATCAAGCCAGACCCTGTACCTCACCGGGTCACAGATGAGAAGGATGCAGGATTCGATAGCTTCTTCTTCGTGATTTGTCATTTTAAAGATCTCTTTCTGTCAGGTAAGGGAGTATTGCCATGTGTATTATGCATTCATAGGTTCACCATGTCAATGGTTTAAAACGGAGTGATAACAAAAAACTCATAGAGCAAACCGTGCGTTTGTTCTATGAGAGGTGACGTTTCAGACGGTTTTTGGGAGAGACCGAATCTCAACTTCCGACTTTCCGAGGTCTTGGAGAGTCAGCTTGCCTGCTGCAAGTTCGCGACGCATCTCTTGAACCCAAATGTCCGAGTTATTAGGACGGATACGTACAAGGTCGAACCAACCAAGGGCGGCGGCACAGCAACCCTTGAGCCGCAGCGCTTCAATCTTTTCATTAGTGGTCCCGATGTCTTCGAGCGTCAGATTACCTGCCTTGAGTTCACTCCACAGACTATCGAGCCAGACCTGACAGTCTATAGGATATCTATCAAGAACGTTGAGCCACTCCAGTGCCCGGGTATAATTGCTATTCGTTTTAAAGACCTCGTTCTGCCAGGTGTAAATAATACTGCCAGCAGGCAGTACACACAACTATCGTTGCCTGTGTCAGTAACCAGCTGTTCGCATAATTTACTGTTACACAACAGGCCAAAGAAGAAATAGCGCCAGCGATAGAAACCCATAAAGCAACCCGCAAAGTTTATTTTGCGGGCGAGTGTTCTGCTACGGGATATGTTTTTTTATGAGCGACTTAATCTCAGCTCCGGTCTTCCCGATATCTTCGAGTGTGAGTTTGCCCGCTTCCAGTTCACGCCACAATCGCGGAAGGAGAATGTGGTGGTCTTCCGGTGCGCTGACTAGTTCATTGAACACCTCAAGGGCAGCGACACGGCAGCCCTTGAGGTGCAGTTCTTGAATATGAGCTTCCGTAGTCCCGATGTCTTCGGGCGTCAGATGGCTTGCTTTGAGTTCACTGCACAAACCATCATAACAGAGTCTGTGGTACTCAGGATAGTCTTCAAAAAATTCAAGCCATTGGGTTGCTTGGATAAGATGCTTCGTCATAAGAAAGACCTCTTTCTGCTTGGTGGAAAGAATACTACTACTTGTCAGTATACATATATATTTACATTATGTCAGTAATTAAATAACTTGGTGTAGCGGGGTGTGCTCGATATTCTCATAGACTACAAAAAAGCCCCACGAGGTCGGGGCTTCGCGTATGGTCCTGAGGTGCATTATTCTACGCAAAAGAACTTCCAAAACTCCTCTCGTTCTTCTTCGTTAAGTGGCGTGCAGAATCGACAGGGATGGATAATGTCGTGGTCCGGCTTCAAGTCGATGCTTACGTTCTTGTATCCTACAGCTTGCAGTTTTTGGCAACTCGACCTTGCACTAAAAGCTACGTACCGCATTTCGCTGAAGCTTTTTGCTTCATGTTCGCCCGCTGAGTTCATTTCGAAGTGGTGATTTCCGTCTTGATAGGTTGCGCGGTACACTCGAATGTTTCCAGGTAGTTCAGTCATTTTGGCGCCTCTGCAGATTAGTCAGAACAGTAACTGTAAGCATAATGTCTTAAAAAGAGTACTATTATCAATAGCGTAGAAATGATTTCAGCTACTCTTAGTGAGTGGTCTGGCAGACAGACCTTGGTCTCGTAACGCTACATTAAATTTTTAAAGAATCACCGCTTTAATACATGCATTAAAGCGGTGATTCTTTTTTTATGTGCTATCATTACTTATATATGGCACGGAGAAAACTCGAAGATGAAAACGTCCGTTCACTGAATAAAACCTCAGGCGGGAATAGCTATGGCATTACGCTCCCACTGCGCGCGATTCGATTGTTTAGGTGGCAAGCTCGGCAAAAGCTTCAGATTACCGTTGATGAGAAACGTAAGCGGTTGATTATAGAAGATTGGGAAGAGTAGAGATTTGTAATTGTTACGATGAATGAAAATCACTGGCTTCTGCCAAGAGGTATACTATTTATATGCGTAAGAAAATACTAGGGCTGTTGTCATTATGGGTGATTATCGTGGGGGTGTATCACGTGGACAAAGCACTTCCAGAAGACCTAAACTACGTTGGGTCTGTAGAGCAGGTGGCTGCCGGCGACGTACATTTTTTCCGCGACACTACCTATGTAGATGCCGACGGGGTGACGCAATCAGAGCAAGAGATTTTTGACGAAATTTTCCGGATGATTGCTGAGTCTGATCAGTATGTGTTAGTCGACATGTTTTTATTCAACAATCTGCTCGGGGCTGCAACAACGTCGTACCGTCAGATATCGCAAGAACTAACCGACGCGTTGATAGCCAAGAAACAAGCGAGCCCCAGTACAGTCATTCAGGTAATCACTGACCCTATCAATATAATTTATGGGGGCGTGATGTCAGCTCAGCTTGATGCGCTGACAGCGGCTGGGGTGACGGTCATTCTCACGGACCTCACTCAACTCAGAGATAGTAACGTGTTGTACAGTGCACCGTGGCGGACCTTTGGACAGTGGTGGGGTAATTCGACTGAGCCCGGGTATCTCCCCAATCCGTTTGCCAGCCAAGGCCAAAAGCTCGGAGTGCGCACGTACCTGCGTCTCCTTAATTTCAAAGCCAATCACCGCAAAGTGGTACTGACCGATTATAATCAAAATGGCGACTCTGGGTTTTCTACCTTGGTTACGTCAGCCAATCCGCACGACGGCTCCAGTGCCCACAGTAATGTCGCCATTCGGGTTGATAATGCTCTGTGGCAAGACGTCTTGAAAACAGAAACTGCGGTCGCCGAGCTGTCGGGCAGGACACTCGTGCTGCCGGCTGAAATAACCCAAACGACTATAGCCCAAGCGAATGAAAATACATTAGCGGTCCAACTATTGACTGAGGAAGCCATCAAACAGCGGATACTCAGCGAAATCAATGCTCTGAAAGCTGGCGATTCACTTGATATCGCCATGTTTTACCTGGCCGAGCGAGATGTGGTACACGCCCTTCGCCAGGCCGATGAGCGCGGCGCCACCCTGCGATTATTACTCGACCCAAATAAAGACGCGTTTGGGAGGGAAAAAGGAGGTGTGCCAAACCGCCAGGTCGCCCATGAGCTGATGAGTGAAAGTAGTGGCAACACAACGGTCCGTTGGTGCTACACCACGGGTGAGCAGTGTCACAGTAAAATGCTGTTATTTTCCAGTGGGACAACGACCATTTTGATTCAAGGCTCAGCCAATCTCACCCGGCGCAATATCGACGGTTTCAATTTAGAAACCAATCTGGTGATTGTGGGGGACAGCGCAACTGACAGCTTCATCAAGGCTCGACAATTCTTCAGTCAACAGTGGAATAACGAACAAGATAGACAGGCATCCGTCGCCTATAGCGAGTACGCCGACACTAGCTATCTAAAAACCCTCCGCTATCGCGTCATGGAGTGGACCGGCCTGAGCAGTTGGTAACCAGCAAGCTCCGTAGGACGAGCCTCCATAGTTAACGAGCCTACGTAATTGGATGTCCTATCTACAACAACACCGGTCCATTGTCGAGCACAAACCACAGCGCCAGCGAGGCGGTTGTCTGGTGGGGCGACCAATTAGCTACCGTGGTTTTAATCTTGCGCACGTAGTGCGGTTTGTACTGGTAGGAGAGATAGAGCCCTTTCATCAGACCCAGGTCTCCATAGGAAAACACATCGGCCCGCGCTAGTGAAAAAATCAGGAACATTTCCGCGGTCCAGCGCCCAATCCCATAGAGCTTGGTGAGTTCGGTGATGACGGCTTCATTATCCATGGCGGCAAATTCCTGGCTGGGGACATGCGACCACACCTCAGCGTTGTACTTAAGGTACTTCGTCTTTTGGTTGGAGAGTCCACAGCTTTTTAGTTCATCAAAATCAGCTTGCATCACTGTCTCCGGAGTAATCGCCCCACCCAAGTGCGCGACCACTCGCCCCCGCACCGCATCAGCCGCTTTGGTACTAATCTGTTGACTGATGATCGAGGCAACAATAGTGGAGAAGTATTCACTCACGGGCTTTTCTTGCGGCAGCGTAATCGGCCGCGGAGCCGTCAGAGCATCCTGCAAAAGCTGCGCCATCACTGGGTCCGTGGCGGCAAAATGTCGCGCGGCGGCTTTCAGGTCAATCGTGTTCGTATTCATTGTTTATTTTTTATACGTTAGTTACCACTGTTGCGCAATCATGCTGGTACCCGCACTTTAAAACCCCAGGCAAAAACCCCTAGGCAAGACCTAGGGGTTTTACTAAGCTACAGCTATGTAGCAGCACCCTCGTATGTTATCCAGCTCGGGATCCTTTTCTGGTCTTTTGCGAAGTACTGCCCGGGGTATTCTTTTGAAAACGATTTTTCATAGGCGCACCAACGCCCCCTTGCGGCGTATTTCGGCCGGCTCCTGGTTGAGCTCCCTGCACACGTTTATTCAAAGCCTCCCGCCACAACTGACTGGCAGTAGGTGAGTCAGTGTCTACAGGCTGCTTATCGTCTTTTGGCTGACTAGTCATGTCTGTAGTGTAGCAACTCAGGTTGTTCTGTATAGATGGTCGGTAATATATAGCAAGACCACCCGACAGGGTGGTTGTTAAAATAAAACCCCTAGGCAAGACCTAGGGGTTTCTTACTTAAAGTTACTTGCTTGAGAACAAGCAAAACACAAGCCTCTAAGGAGGTCGGACCCACGTAGAAAGTAAATAAAAAGACAGCTCGCAGAAGATTTGAAGCCTTGTTCGGCTTCTTCTTCTGCGAGCTGTTTACTCGTTATGCAGTTTGGCGCTTTGCTTTGGGGCAAGGCTCGGCGGCAAATGCTGCCCGCTGTGCTTTCCAGAGAGTCGAGCCGTGACCGGTCTTGATGAGCTGGTTGCTGGTTTCGTCGTAGCCATCAAGGACAAAGCCGAAACCATCGCCTTCGGTCACAGCGTTGAATGTATTACCAGCCCGAACCCAGGCATCCAGTTCACCCGACGGTATGGGCGAGCCAGTCAGATAATGGGGCTCAGAACCACCGTGTACTTCTCCGTACGGGCGGCCGCCGGCAGCGTAGTCGTTGTCAGCACGCTGCAGCGCTCCTTCTACGTGCGGATGTTCGCCATAACCTTTCAGTTGCTGTGTGGCATCTTCGATTCGAATGACTCGAAGACCTCCACCAGAAAGAAAGGCGCGTACTTTACAACCTTCACGCAGGGCTTGTTCAATGTTTGTCAGCTTCATAGCTAGACCTCAAGGTGATGAAAAGGACAATCATAAGAAGAAATACGCTATAAATGGGGTATTGTCAAGGATTGTGGAGATGGCGGGAGTTGTCCTGACGGTCACAAATTCGCTTACGCTCATAAGTGCCGCGGGACACGGCTCGACTGTTTTGCGCCTTAGGAAAAGGCACAAAACATGTCTCCGCCGTTCAACTCCCGACGAAAGCAAAACTATTTGCTTTCTCCATCTCCACCAAGCAAACAAAAAACGCTCTTATGAGCGTTAATGTTTTCTGGTGGAGATGGCGGGAGTTGAACCCGCGTCCGAATCAGGGTGCGATCGTGCTTCTACAGTGTGTAGTTTATTCTTTTGGTTTAAAGTCACTTGCTTGAGAACAAACAAAACACAAGTGCCTCGAGTTATGTGAAATCTTGGGTCACTACCACAACGCATCGTGACTCACAGTCTCGTGTTTATTTTACCCAGCTAGACGTATGAGACGTTTATCAAGTGAGCATCACTCCGGCGTGCGTAAGATTACGCGAATGCGGGAGAGAATCCAAACGCGTTAGCGTAAGGACTTGGTATTGCTTTTTTTGCAAATACAAAGTGGAACCTTTTAACGAATTGATTACCAGTTTTCGACACTGCACACAACCGACACGACTAACCGTCGATGCCGAGCATCCCCAGAGTGGTAGGGAAGGAGTCTTCTAAACAGAGGACTTCCTCCCGAGCAGTCTGGGAATGGCGTACTTGGTATTGGTTACAAAAAAGTGGTGGGGAATCTTTGATTTGATTCCCCAACTGGTTATTTCCCAGCTTGGTCGGGACAGTTCATTCCCTGTGGGGTGAGTGACTGTTTTTTACTATCTCCAGTCCAGTTCTGTTGTACGTTGAGGTTTTAGACCAGGCATCAGCGCCAGGAAGTCCATCAGACTCGCCAGGTTCAGCTTCATCGATATCAATTGCTTCCAAAAAATCTTCAGCTTCTTTGAGCAACCGCATTTTTCCGTTCGCCCATTTTTCAACAGCTTCAAACAGCTCCCGGCAGATTTTTTGGTCACACTTGTAACACTGATTATTGCCTATAACAGTGGCAAAATCAGCTTTGAAAGCTTTTTTGTTGCCATTGTAAGCACCGTCTAACACTTCGTCGAGAAGGTCTTTCAACTCGATTACCTCTTCTTGATTTCCGTCAATACCGCTGATAGTAACGCCACCAACAGCGACGAAATTTTTTTGGGTTGAGTTCATCTTTTTATTCTCCTTGTATAGAACAACACACGTGACTCAGGATGATTCCTGAGACCACTTTTTTGTAACCAATTATTGAGATTTCAAGGTACGTTCGATATCGCGTTTGGTGTCACGAGCTTTCATGGTTTGACGCTTGTCTGTCTTCTTTTTACCACGCGCCAGCGCTATTTCCAACTTGATTAATCCTCCACTATTATACAACGATAATGGGACGCATGTCAATCTTGCTGTCTCGGTCTGGTTTTCTATCTTGGCGAGCTGTTTTTTGGATAGCAGGAGCTTGCGGGGCTGCTCGGGGTCGTATGATTTGGGAGTATTGGCGACTTGAAAAGCGGTGATACTGGCTCCGACCAGAAAGGCTTCTCTACCGCGCACTATCACGTAGGCACCGTCGATTTTTCCCTTACCAGCCCGGATAGATTTGACTTCATACCCTTTGAGCACCAAGCCCGCTTCGAAGGTTTCTAGAATTTCGAAGTTGAAGCGGGCTTTTCTATTTTTAATGTATGCAGCCATAGGGGAATAATACCGTACTCTAGCAGTCAAAAGAGTGGAGTACAAGATAAAAAGAGGTTGTAAACATGGCATTTCAAGTGTATTTCTGTATAATACGCTGCATATGAATACGCCAGAAAACCCTGAAAAAAAAGCAGATACTGTGCCGGTAGACTCAAAAGAAGAGTCTTCTACGCCAGAAGCAGTATCGGATGACACCAAAGACACCAAAGACACCAAAGACACCAAAGAAACCAAAGAAACCAAAGAAACTGAAAAAGATGATGAACCGAAAGTGGCTGCGACTCCCAAAACTTCCAAAGAGAAGATAAAAGGGGTGAGTAAGAAAATGTCACTGGGACCAGGCAATTTTTGGAACAACATGCTTTCAACGGTACTGCTGTTGATATTTGTGACGGCGCTCTTTTCTTATCTGACTGAATCAAAAGTTACTCCAGAAGAATTGACCGTAACTGACGTGGTCGGGCAAGTGAAAGCAGGGGAGGTAGATACTATTATTGTCCGAGGCTCCAGTCTCGAAGTGTCCTACAAAGACGATACTCGAAACCCGGGTGAAGCCAAGCGTGAGGTAGATGCCTCAGTGACCGACTCGCTATCGAATCTGGGCGTATCTCCTGAACAGCTCTCAGGTATTACTATTGACGTGCAGCGAGAGACTGGTTTTGGGTATTGGTTTGGGCAGTTTGCTCCATTCTTGTTTCCCATTCTTTTCCTCGGAGTGATTATTTGGTTTTTCACACGCTCAGTGAAAGGCGCCGGGATGCAGGCGATGAGTTTTGGGAGTAGTAAGGCGCGAATGATTGACCCTAACGACACGAGTCAGAAGGTGACCTTTAAAGACGTGGCTGGAGCAAAAGAAGCTAAGCAGGAACTCGAAGAAATTGTAGACTTCTTGAAAAATCCAAAAAAATTCCTCGATATTGGAGCTGAGATTCCAAAGGGTGTCATGATGATGGGTGCACCAGGAACTGGAAAGACACTCCTGGCTCGCGCTGTAGCAGGTGAAGCGGGAGTGCCGTTCTTCTCAATTTCAGGTTCTGAGTTTGTGGAGATGTTTGTGGGAGTCGGTGCATCACGGGTACGAGACTTGTTCCAGATGGCCAAGAAGACTGCTCCCGCGATTATTTTCGTGGACGAGATTGACGCAGTGGGACGAGTGCGAGGAAGTGGCGTTGGTGGAGGGAATGATGAGCGAGAACAGACACTCAACCAAATACTCGTTGAGATGGACGGCTTTGAGCCAAACGCAAAAGTGATTGTCATCGCTGCAACCAACCGTCCAGATGTACTCGATCCAGCCTTGCTTCGACCAGGTCGATTTGACCGACGCGTTACCATTGACTTGCCTGACCGAAAAGACCGAGAAGAAATCCTCAAAGTCCATGCTCGAAAGAAGCCACTGCAAGATGATGTGAATCTAGAAATCATCGCCCAACGAACCCCCGGGTTCTCCGGAGCAGACCTGCACTCTTTGATGAACGAAGGCGCGATTCTCTCCGCTCGGGAAAAACGAAAAACCGTTGGACAATTTGACCTGATTCGATCAATCGAAAAAGTCATGCTTGGTCCAGAGCGGAAGAGTCATGTGCTGAGTAAGCATGAAAAAATGGTGACTGCCTACCACGAAGTCGGGCATGCCCTCGTGGCTTCAGCGCTCCCATACGCTGACCCGGTGCAGAAGATTTCTATCATCTCTCGGGGACGAGCAGCTGGGTATACACTCAAGCTGCCAGACCAGGACCGACGGATGCATACCCGCAAAGAATTCCTGGATGATATCGCGATGACGCTCGGAGGGTACGTGACGGAGAAAATGATCTTCGACGACCTTTCAACTGGCCCGTCAAATGACTTGCAAGTAGTAGCCAGTCTGGCGCGTGACATGGTCACAAAGTACGGTATGAGTGATTTGCTTGGTCCAGTCGCCTTTGAAGGGACTGGAGGCAGTATGATTGGCGGCGGTATGTCAGAAAGCCGGGGGTATTCGTCCCAGGTGGCAAAGTCTATTGATGAAGAAGTATCACGGATTATTGAAGAAGGAAAAGAAAAAGCTCGGGTTATCCTAACTGAACACCGAGCAGCTCTAGACGCTATCTCAAAGCGCCTGGTAGAAGTAGAAACGATGGAACGAGAGGAGTACGAAGGTCTCCTGAAGAAGAATGGGGTGGAAATAAAAGACGCGTACGAAGAGATGTACGGTGAGAAACGAACAGTCGCTGATCCCACCCGAAGCATCGAAGTGCGACCAGAAGGACCGGATAAAACATAGAACAGAGAACAGAGAAGATAATAAAAAGCGGCTCAACAGAGCCGCTTTTTATGTGAGCTGTTCCACTGAGACAATCACACCATCTTCCATGTGAAAAATGCGGTCGCAGCCCATGGCGTACTCGCGTTCGTGGGTTACCATCACGATAGTCTGATTCTCTTTTTTGTTTACTTGGGCGATGAGGTCTATGACTTGGGTGCCAGAGACTGTGTCCAGGTTGGCGGTAGGCTCATCAGCAAATAAAATCTTTGGCTTTCCTGCCACTGCTCGAGCGATAGAGATACGCTGTTGCTCACCACCGGACAGCTCGGCCGGGAGGTTGGTGTATTTTCCTTCTAGCCCGACGCCGTCAATTGCTGTGCGAGCCGTTTGTTTGGCTTCTGGCCAGTTGTAGCCACGCATCAATAAGGGAAGCATGACGTTTTCTTCTGCGGAAAGATCGGGCACTAAGGCGTAGTTTTGAAACACATAGCCCAAGGTGTTGAGGCGGAAGTTGGTCTTCTCCTTCTCGGACAATTGGATGACGTTGGTTCCGTTGACGGTGATTTCTCCCTTGGTTGGTTCATCCAGGACAGAGAGCTGATACATCAGGGTGGATTTCCCGGCACCAGATTTTCCCATGATAGCTACAAACTCACCTTCTTCAACCTTCATGTCGATACCTCTTAACACGTGGGTTGTAAGATTCCCTTCGCCGAACTTCCTCTGGATATTGGTTGCATTGATGATTGACATGATATTTATTTTCTCCCTAAGATAGAATTAAGGGTGTTTTGTTTTACAATGATCCAGGCTGGTACAAAGCCGGCGAACAACGTAATAACGAAGAGGATAAGAAAACGATAGAGCGTTCCCATGGGCTCTGCTACCAGAATCCCGTCACTAAAAGGGAAGTCGATGGGATTTCTGTCAAAGTATCCTATCAAAATACCGTAGGTCACCAATGCCCCGAGTAACGAACCAGTCAGTGCGTAAAATGCTGATTGTAGTACATAGGCGACCTCAATAGCTCTTCTATCAATCCCGATACCTTTGAGGATACCAATCTGTTGTCGTCGGGAGATGGCATTGATAAAAATGATAATAAAGATGGTAATGGAAGCGACGATGATTCCCACTGCGCCAATGAACGTACCGAGAATATTAAAAGTCTGTTTGATATCAGTGATAAATTTTGGCAGTGCTTCTTGAAACGTGCGAATTTTTGCAAATGAATCGATACCTTGATCTACCAGTACGGACTTCACCGTGTCTGCGGTGGCGGGGTTTTTGTCCTCTAAGCGAATTACTATCTCATCAGCATCACGGCTGGCGCTGTTACTCAAACGGCGGAGTTCTTTTTCTGGTAGGTAGACAAAACTGGCGACACCGCCCGCCTTGGCGTTGACGATACCCTTGACGGTAAATTCACGACTCGCACCATTGATGGTTGCTCGCACCGAGTCACCAGGGTATACATCCTCAAGCGAGCCGGTGATGTCGGCAAAGCCAGCTGTGTAGCGGTCTAGGTTCAGGGCACCAATCAGAATATAGCCTGATTCATTGGGATCCAGGTATTCACCCTCCACTACATTTTCAGACAATCCGGTTACGGTATTTTCTGCGACGGGGTCAATCCCTACTGCCCGCGTCCCGATCACGTTTGGTTCGATATTAAAATCCCGACGGGTTTTGTAGTTGGCGGCAATCTGCACGCCTTGTTGGTAGCGGATGCTGTATGAGGTCACTTCCGGAATAGTGTCGAGGATACGGCGGATGGTTTCAGTCTGAAGAATTTCCTCTTCATTGGTTAGCGGGGTAATGATAATGTCACCCAGTGATTTTTCTTGTACCGCGCGTTCTGAGCCAGCAATCAGACCAACTAAAATCCCTGATACGGCAATCAGGTTGAGAAAGGTTAGCATCATCACAAAGATGATAAGCGTGGTGGTCCAGAAATTTGCCCGCTGAATTTGCCGGAACCCCAGGAGTAAGCCAATCCGTAGAGAACGCATAGCTTAGGGAGCGACGAGAATGTCACCTTCGGTGAGGCCAGTAATGGCTGCGTACCCATCGTTTCCTTCGAGAATAAGCTCGATGGTGGTAGTGCTGGTCTGATTGTCTACTTGTTGCGTGAGGACCTGATATCCAGTTTCTGAATTTATTAGAAATCGTGCTGGTATCCGCAGGTTGCCAAGTGATTCTTCGGTAATAATATCTATGTCAGCATTGAGCCCGCTCCGCAACCAGGTTGGGGTTTCTGGCAAGACAATCACCGCCTCGTAGTACGCGACACCGTCAATCTCGGTGGCTTCTAGGGAAATATAATCAACGGTACCGGTGAGCACTTCAGTACTTCTGGCATCAAATACGAGTTCAGCTGTTTGTCCGGTCAACAGTTTTCCGATATCAATCTCTGGAATACGAGCCGTGATTTCAAAATTTGAACCGCCGAGCAAAGTGAGAACCGGTGCGGAGGTGACTGTCTCTCCGGGTAGGACGTCAATCTCGGTCACAGTGCCACTAAACGGAGCTCGCAGCACTCGGTCGCGAATCGTCGCGTCAATTTTGGCGAGCTGTGCTTGCGCTTGGCTGATTGCTGCGTTGGCTCGAACCAGTGCCTCGGAGCGGGGAGCAGCGTTATTGTTGGTGGCGTTGGCTTGGGCGAGTGTGACAACCTGCTGCGCATTGGCGATAGCACTCTCTGCTTGCGTAACGCTCAGGGCGTAGGCATTCCGATTTTGGACGTAGACAGGGGATTTTTGGTTGGGAATATCAACGAACCATACCGTACGGCTGTAGTTTGAATCAGTGTCAAATATGATGCGCAAGCCACAGTTTCCCAAGGCGATTGCTTGCTGGGTAGAGGCTGGGAAAGTACCAGATTCGATACCCGTTAAATAATACGAGTAGCCGGACTGAGCACTAGAGCCATACAATTCGAGTCGATAGGTCCCTTCTTCGGTGCAGGTATAACTACCGCTCACAGTAGGCGGCACAGCGTCTTCATTCGGGTCATTGGAATACACGGTTAAACCACCGGAAAGCAGTGTTTGATAGGCGTTTTCAATTTTACGCGCTTCATTAGAGCGGATAGTCTCGAACGATTCTTGTGCTTGGGTTAGGGTTTGGGTGGTGACGCCTCGGGCGGAGTCGGTTGGTCCAGCTACTAGCTCATCGCGAGTAGAAACGGCTTGCGTGACCTGTGAGACGGCATTTTGTCGGTCAGCTAACAGGGCATCGCGGTCAAGCTCAATGAGTATGTCGCCGGCGGTTACAGCATCACCTTTTTTTACGTTTACTTTTTTCACAATTCCCGCGGTAGGAAAGGCAAGGGTTGCAATCTGCTTGGCTTCGGCAATGCCTGACACTGAGACAAGCTGACGGACTGCACCCGTCTCGACGGCAGTAGTAACCTGCGGGTCAGGTTCGTTTTGACCCACGCCAAACATCATTAAGACAGTCGCTGTGATAACAGCGACGGCACAGGCAATATAAAAGGAACGACTGTGTACAAGCTTTTTCATTTCTTCTAGTATATCATCAGCTACGAAATCACCACCCAGACACCTGGCCGGAAGTGGTGATACTCACTGTTTTTAGTGGCCGTTCTCCAGGACTCGAATTCTACGAAATCAGGACATCTTGCTAGCCAGTGTATTCCCTCTGGTTGTACACTGGCTAGTAAGGTCTGCGAATCATAACAAAAAGCCTCCCCGGCTTTTCTGAGCACGGCTCTTTTTCACTACGTTTTTAATCTGTCCGTCCTCCAGGACTCGAACCTGGGACCACGAAGGTATAAGCTTCGCGCTCTAACCAACTGAGCTAAGGACGGCTGGTGTCTCACACTATAGCGCAATTGAGGATAAGGAACAATGAACACAAGACTGACTTTACTTTTACATTCTGATGGGTAAGATAGCAATTGGAGGCACATTCGCCTCCTTTCACGGAGAGACTGGAAATATGAAAACTCTAAAGTTAGACTTCTACAAGTATTTCCGAGCAAAACAAACTTTTTCTATTTGAAAGGAGGTGATCTATCTAAGAATTAAACGGGTTTCATACGCTTCGGTGTTCAGACCAGGTCTGGATGTGAAACTTAGAAGTTAATTCACAGGGGCTCATTCCCCCTACCTAGCTTGACCGCGCCCTGCGCGGTTTTTCTTTTATAAAAGACCGGCGCCTTTTGGTGCCGGTCTTTGGTGTATCGGTGTCTGAGTTTACATCCGCACTACAGTATCTTCGAGATTTCTACGTACTTTTGCGTCATGGTGCGACGTGTCCTGCGCAGAGCGATATCCAATCACAAACAGGCTTGGTGCGTACAGTTTGTGTTCTTTGCGTCCGAGACTCTCGTCAAACTTCACTGCATCAAATCCTTCCAAGGGACATCCATCAACCTACTTTTCTCCAGCGGCTACCATGCAGCATGGCACCTCGCTGGCTGTTGGGTGTAAAAACAGCCCCCCTCTTTGAGAGAGACAATACCCGCTGGGAGTATCTGTCGAGATACAGAACTTCCCAATAGTATGCTATCGTTATTAAGAATATGCAGGAGGTTCTTTACAATGAAGAAGAAACCGACTATATACGATCAGATAGTTTTTGACGACCGTACGGTCATTGTGCGTCCAATCACTGATGAAGAACGGTGTCAGTATTATGAAGGTGATTATGACAACCAGTACTACGTCCTCATTCCTCTGCACTCCTATGTTGGTCTACCTATAATAATTATGGGTGGTCCTGAGGTCGCTTTTCATTTTGTAGAAGAAATCGAGGGAATACCGGAGTGGGTGCATTGATCTTTTCTCACCGGAAGTAAAAAACAGCCATAGACACTATGGCTGTTTTCTTATTCCATATGCAACACTGCGCCAATCCTGGCTACGCGAGCAGCAATGAGAGGAAAGTCATTGTCGAGCTGCGGATGTGTTTCCACCAAATGTCTGGCTTCGTTACGAGCTGCTTCGACGAGTTTGAGATTACGGATAGCCTCCATGCCGAGGTCGGTCAGTCCAGACTGCTTGCCGCCGTAGAGTTCTCCTGAGCCACGGAAGTTGAGGTCGTGCTCTGCCAGTTCGAATCCATTCTTGGCCGTAGCCAGCGCTTTGAGACGGTCGCGGGTTTTAGCGCTCTTACTTTCCGTTACGGCAAAACAATACGCCTGGTGGGTACCACGGACCACTCGTCCCCGCAGCTGGTGTAGTTGAGCCAGACCAAAGCGCTCGGCACCTTCGATGATGATGTTGGTTGCGTTTTGAACGCTCACTCCTACTTCCACTACAGAGGTGGCAACTAAAATATCAATCCTATGGGCGTTGAAGTCGTTCATTACGCGGTCTTTTTCAGCGGGGGTCATCTTGCCGTGGAGGACTTCCATTGTCCACTCTGGGAAGACGTCCTTCTTTAGGCGTTTGGCTTCAGCAACAACACTCTTCATGGTCAGCGTGGTTTGTTTGTCCGGGTCTGGTTCTTCAATACGCGGGCAAATAACATACGCCTGTCGACCACTTTCCAGCTCGCTGCGAACATGGTCATACATCTCTTTGCTCTGGCCTGGTCCAACGACAGTAGTCTTGACTGGCTTGCGCCCGGCGGGCATTTCTTCGAGTAGAGTAATATCCAAGTCTCCGTAGATGGTGAGCGCGAGAGTGCGAGGAATCGGGGTGGCGGTCATAGACAGTAGATGTGGGAGGCGGGCGTCTTTTTTGGCCAGTTTTTTGCGTTGGTTCGTACCAAACCGGTGTTGCTCGTCGATGATGACATACGCCAGATGTTTGAATTCAACGCTCTTATATATCAGTGAGTGAGTACCAATCACAATCGGTACTTCGCCACTTTTTACCCACTTTGCGAGCTGAGTCTTCGATATTTTGGTGGGTTTACTCGGGTCTGATTTACTGGGAAATTTCTGGCAGCCTGAGCCGGTGATCAGTCCAATAGAAATTGGTAAGTGTTTAAAATATTCAATAAAACTTTCAAAGTGTTGCTTGGCGAGGATTTCGGTCGGCGCCATATAGGCAACCTGGAGATTGCCGTACTCGATAGCTTTTCCGAGTCCTTCGGGGGGACGCGAAGTAGCAACGGCATAGGCGGTGGTCGCGGCTACCGCTGTTTTGCCACTTCCGACGTCACCTTCAAGCAAACGCGACATCGCGTGATTGCCGATGAAGTCTTTGGCGATAGCGTCAATTGCTTTTGCCTGAGAGTTGGTGAGCGGAAACGGGAAGCGGTCGACGAACTCAGCTATGTGAGCATCGCTGGTTTGAATGTTGTACGTCTGAGCAGCGCTGACTGCCGCTCGTTCCTGGGCTTTTTGTATCTGAATATAAAATACTTCCTCAAAAGCAAATCGCTTGCGAGCTGACTCTGCATCCTGGGCTTTTTTTGGGGAATGAATCCAGACTAAAGCAGTCTTCAGCTCGGGTAGATGGTATTTTTTGAGAATTTCAGCCGGGATTGGGTCAGTGAGATTTTTTAAGGCACCTCGCTCAAAGCATTTGAGGGTGGTGTGGTATAGCCACTTACTCGTCACCCCTTTGGTTTCTCGGTAGACAGGATACAACGTGTCGTCCATTTGTTCGGTGTCCTTAAAGATAGAATCGTGACGGTCGATGGGGAGTGCGTCGAGGGGTTCTACTTCGGGATTAGACAGATACAACTTGCCCTCGCTACCGGAGACTTTTCCAGCCAATTTGACGTACATCCCATCAGCATACATTTTGGCAATGTATGGCTGATTGAACCACATGATTTTCATCTTGGCTGAGCCGTCTTCGACGTAGCCTTCGGCGATAGGCTTTTTACTTTTCCACGCTTTGCGAGTTTTGAGGCCGGAGAGTTGACCGTAGACGACGGTGTCTTGGTTTTTCTCGAGACTGCCCACTGACTGCACGTCAGAAATATCCTCGTAGCGGACAGGTAAGTGGTAGAGCAGATCTGAGACTGTGTGGATATTGAGTCGAGCCAGAGATTTTTTATGGACTTCATCTACTCGCACATGGTCAGTTAGTGGGTCGGGTAACATAAGGAACCATAACTATAGCAGTATTTTGTTTCCCTTGCTTACTATAGACTATTGCCTCAAATTGTGGTATTACATCAACGTGGCATGAGTCACGCTGTTCGTTGAGTTCTTTTTAAACTAAATACTATCTTGAAGAAGGAGAGCCGTAATGAGCTCCAGCAAAATAATAACGGAAGTACCTGTGATGGTGAAGAGCGGTATTGGCGGAAAAGGTTTCACTTTTTTCACCAGCGAAAAACATGGTGACGTGTTTGTCCACGCTAAATGTCTGGAAACCAATGGGTTTTACCCCGACGACTTGGTCGCGGGCTGCACAGCCGTAATCGACACAGAACCGGGCAAGGCAAAAAATCCGCGGACGACAATGATTCATGAAATCAACTGCCGCCTGAGTCGTTTGGATTGTCAGAGCCGGCAGGCGAGGAAGCGGTCTCGGGCAGACAGAAAGAAACCTCGTTTCGAGGTCGGAGTTCGCTCAAAAGGTAGGGTGATAATCTTAGAGCAAGGCTATGGTTTCATCCGAACGCCTGATTGTCAGGATCTGTTTTTTCCTTTGGCATGCGTAGAGAGGAATCTCACGCCCTGCCTAGAGGAGGGAGTTGATGTTCGCTTTACTACCAAAAGTTGTGAGCGGGGTGTCATGGCTTATGTTACACATATAATCTGGCCAGAGTCGGGGACCATCAACCACTTAATACAATCTGATGAGAGTCGGGGGCTGCATACTTTTCGGATCATGTATCCCGACGGTCTGGCTAAGCTCGAAATCACAGACAGTCCATTGCAAGGTGAGGGCAAGCTTGTTGCTAAGCCGATGACTCTTACCGAAGCAAGAAATTGGATAGAGAATGGGGTTTTTCTCACCTTTGGGCGAATGTCTGCGTAAAGACTAGTAATTCTACTGGAACTTAAATGACGGAGGTTGCCAAACGGGAGAAGTAAGTCGTTTTGAGAACACGCTCCTCCTTTTATAACCGGTTCAGGCTTCCTGGATCGGTTTTCATTTTGTCTCATTTCCTCGCCTGTCAGAATGAGAATGTTATACTAAGAGACATTATTTCTTATTAAGATTATCTCTATGACCAGCCCCAAAAAAGCTCCAGCGAAGAGGAAAGATTACAACAAGCTTGCGTTAGCCTTACACAAAAAAATGAAAGGTAAGTTGTCAGTGGTCAGTAAAGGAAAATTGGTGACCAAGGATGACTGGAGCACAATGTATTCTCCAGGGGTGGGGGCGGTGTCTTCTCATTTATATAAAAAACCAGGTGACGCAAGAGACTACACCATCAAGCAAAATACCGTGGCTGTGGTGAGTGACGGTTCGGCTATTCTTGGTCTGGGAAATCTCGGAGCCATTCCCGCCTTGCCGGTGATGGAGGGAAAGTGTGCGATTTTTAAAGAGATGGCTGATGTGGATGCATTCCCCATTGTGCTCGATACCCAAGAGCCAGAAGAAATCATCCGGATAGTAAAAGCTATCGCTCCAGGATTTGGAGGAATCAATCTCGAAGACATCGCTGCCCCGAAGTGTTTTGAAATAGAAGAACGACTCAAGACAGAGCTCGAGATCCCGGTGATGCACGACGATCAGCACGGTACCGCGATTGTAGTGCTCGCGGGCCTCATAAATGCTGCCAAAGTAGTGACCAAGAAAATAGAAAACATGAAGATTGTGATTGTCGGAGCGGGAGCAGCGGGCCGAGCCGTGACGCTTTTGCTGGTCAAAGCCGGAGCGCAAAATATTGTCGTGACCGACTCTAAGGGAGCGATTTACGAAGGACGACCAGGATTGGAAGGGTATAAAAAAGAGCTGGCAAAAATGACCAACACAGACAAGATTTCTGGCGATGTAATGCAGGTAATTGATGGAGCAGACGCCATTATCGGCGTGTCAGGTCCTGGCACTATCGCGCAAGCGCACATTGCCCAGATGTCTCATCAGCCGATTGTTTTTGCACTGGCCAATCCCATTCCAGAAATTATGCCGGAAGACGCGCGAAGAGCAGGGGCCTATGTTATCGCGACCGGGCGGTCTGATTTCCCTAATCAAATTAATAATTCTTTGGCATTTCCGGGTATTTTCCGGGGTGCTTTGGATAAAGGGGTGCGAGATATTACCGACGAGATGAAATTAGCAGCGGCGAAAAAGATTGCTGGTTTAGTAAAAAAGCCAACTGCCGATAATGTCATTCCACCAGTCATGACTCCTGGTCTTGTCAAAGCAGTCGCCAGTGTGATCAAGAACGTGAAGTAATGCAATAAAAGAACATGGTTGAATGGTTTATTAATCAGGGTCCAATTGTCCAAGCGCTTCTTGCGGGATTGTTTACGTGGGGAGTGACCGCACTGGGAGCTTCAGCGGTCATTTTCTTTAAGGAGATAAATAAAAAGATTCTAAACGGCATGCTGGGCTTTGCGGCAGGAGTAATGATTGCGGCCAGCTTCTGGTCCCTGTTAGCTCCGGCTATCGAAATGTCCGGTGGCGGTTGGGTGCCTCCACTGATTGGTTTCTTACTCGGAGTGGGGGCGTTGATGCTGATGGATAAAGTTATTCCTCACTTACACAGAGGGTTTCCGTCTTCAGATGCTGAAGGCCCCAAGACTTCCTGGCACCGGAGTGTATTGTTGGTATCGGCCATAACGTTACACAATATTCCTGAAGGTTTAGCGGTTGGAGTGGCCTTTGGTGCCGCCTACGCGGGCTTAGACAGTGCCACTCTGGCCGGGGCGATTGCACTGGCGGTGGGTATCGGTATTCAAAACTTTCCCGAAGGAGCAGCAGTGTCAGTACCCTTAAGGAGAGAAGGATTTACCCGTAAGAAAGCCTTTTTGTACGGACAATTTTCTGGCATGGTAGAACCATTCGCGGCAGTGGCAGGAGCTGCCTTGGTTGTGGTGTTTTCCCCAGTTTTGCCCTACGCATTATCGTTTGCTGCCGGAGCAATGTTGTTTGTGGTGGTAGAAGAACTTATTCCTGAAGCTCAGCGTGGCGGTCCCGGTATGACGGATTTGGCCACTGCCGGAGCGATGCTGGGTTTTGCCGTCATGATGTCCTTGGATGTTGCTTTGGGCTAGTTGAGCGAAAAGTCCTCTACAGCGGTGCGTTCTTTTTTCCCTTTGCAAGGTGTGGTATTCTAGCCAGCACAGAAGATTAATCTTTTGCGCAAGCACAATATATTATGGAGACGTGTCAGAGTGGTCTATCGTGCTTCCTTGCTAAGGAAGTGGGGTTTACGCCCCCGGAGGTTCGAATCCTCTCGTCTCCGCACTAAATACAAAGTATCGGATGTCCTTTGGACCTCCGATACTTTGTTGTTTCGTCCTGTGGCTGTTTTAGCCTATTCAGGGTTTAAGTAGGCATTTTAATCCATACACAGCTCAATTGGGCTATTTTTGATATAATGACAATATGAAAAAACTGAGGGTCACGATTAAAGAGA
>Ga0307932_1000114_pt1 | contig 30642 bp, 33 predicted proteins | sample OrgLakmetageno48_FD_201843 | JGI IMG/M metagenome (GOLD analysis project Ga0307932, IMG submission 201843) | Saline water microbial communities from Organic Lake, Antarctica - #48 | ecosystem: Environmental > Aquatic > Non-marine Saline and Alkaline > Saline | place: Antarctica: Organic Lake...
GAATACTTGATCATCAACGTATTTTTTATTTACCAATTCAGTATCTACCGTTGGTGCATCTATATAAAATAGTCTTGCTCCTGTTAAAAAATTCATCTCGGCAGTACTATCAAAAGATACTTCACCACCTGTTAATTTATTAAGTGCAATAGAACTTTGTTTTATTTGTTTTCCGTGTAACTTACTCATCTTTTTATTATTTTTTTTTGTAATATTTACTTATTATAGGTTATATATTAAATATTAAAACCCCTTATTTATATATTTCGGCAAAAAGAGTTCTAATATTTAATATATAAATAAAATTAAAGATAAAAATGAACCAACTAAACGGAAAGCAAATTAAAGATGATTCTATTACTCTTAATAAATTAACGGGTGGTGATCAAACATTTTCAGGAGGAACAACTCTTAACTTCAACACAGGTTCGGTACTAACAATAAGTGGAGATTCTATATTAACTAGTGATTCGGTTGTAAATAAACAATACGTAGATTCAGTTGCTCAAGGATTAGATGTTAAAGATTCTGTGGTTATAAGAACATTTGATGATGCTATTGTACTAAGTGGAGAACAAACTATACAGAGTATTGTGTTAGTAGATGGTGATAGAGTCCTAGTGAATAAAACTATTGAAACTGATGATAGTAACATATATATAGTAAGAGTTGGTTCGTGGGAAGTAGCACCAGATGCAATAGCTGGTGATACTTTAACCGCTGGATCATTTGTTTTTATAGAAAGTGGTGATTTTGCAAATAATGGCTATGTTCTGATTACAACTGATGATAACTTAGCACAATCCTCTCCATTATTATCTTGGACAAAATTTACTGGTTCTAATTTACCAGACACGGGTGTTGTAGCTGATACTTATGGCGACCAATCTACTAATACAGTTCCTACTTTTACAGTAGATCCTAAAGGAAGAATTACTAGTGCTAGTTCATATGCACTGAATTTAACAATAGGTGCTGCTGAGGATGGTTCTTATACTGATGGTATTTTTAATGATTTTACAGTAAATACACCAGTTGGGACAGCAGTAGATAGATTTAATGAAGTTTTGCTTTTACTAGCACCTGCACCACCAAAGGATTGGAATAATACAATTACTTCACTATCGTTTGTAGAGAGTCCTAGAAATGCTAGAACCTTAACATCTGGTACAACTATAAATAATTTATATACTGATAATACACCAACACTTTCTAGTTATAGTGGTTCTCAAAATATAGGAATAGGGGAAGATGCAAGAGTAACAACTGGTGTGTTTGAATTATTAGACAATGGTGTATCTTTAGAGACTTTTACACTAGATGGTGAGAATACTGTTGCAAACACTACTGGTTATTTAAGACATAGTGCCTCAGTTGATACTTACGATGGACAAGCTGGTAAGGCTGGGTTTTGGACAGGTATAACTAGCTTTTCATTCGGAACGACTGCTTTTCCATCAATAATAGCTTCTATTGTTGAAAGAACAGTTACACTAACTTATCCAGGTAATAATTCACCAGTTGAATTAGACTATTATATTGATGATCCACTAACAGTTGGTATATCAAATGCAAGTGCTGATTTTCCAGCAATGGGAAGATTTATAAGTGGTTTACCATCTTTGAGCGTTGGGGATTCTATAACAAATATAGCCTTTGATATTGAAAATGTTGCTTCATTCTTCTACTCACCTAATGATGTGTGGCAGATACAACAAGGTGTGGTAAACTCACAAACTGGTGATCCAGATGCAGTACCAACAACAAATGGGGAGACTGGTGTATCAACTGGTAATTCAACAACAATAAGAAATGCTCAATTTAGTGATACGAGTGTATCGTTTTCAATAAGAGGAAGAAACTCAATAGGTGTGTATGGTAGTACAGAAACAGTATCATCTAATACAACTAGAATAGATACAGTATCTGATGAAAGTAATAGATTTACATCTGGTGCAGGTTCCTATCCAACAACTGGATTTGGTAACAATTATGACTCGATACAATCTTTATTAACAGGTAGTTATGTAAACGAGTTACTTTTAATTAATGGTACTTATGAGTATCCAACTGGTGACTATACTGCTTTTGGTGCAGATAATTATGATAATGCTACTGGAACTAGATTTGCGACATTCAAGTTCCCTAATGCATTTAGTGACAATTCTGCATTTACATTAAATATTAATAACTCTAGTGGTATAACACAAAAAATTAACGAATCAGATATGTTATTGGAGGTAAAAATAGAAGGCTCTACTTCTTCATCTTGGGTTGATGCTGATAGTGGATATAGTGGTGTTGGTAATCCAGGGTCTGGTGTTGATGGTGTTGCATCAGTTGTGGTAGCAAGTTCTACCTCAACTTCTAGAAGAATAACATTTGGATCTGCTATCTACACTGGTGATATAATAATAAGAATAGGGTTTACTGCTAGTTCTTCTAAGACTTTTAGAAGTATAACAGTAAGTGATATATAAAAAAATAAAAAAAATAAAAAAATAAAAATGGGATTATCATCAGAACAAAAATCAAGTAGACTATTTAAGAAGTCATTAGGTGCAGGGGAAACTTTGTTATCAAGACCATTTTTTCAAGAACCTAAATTAGGAAGTTCTGCAATTTTACCAGAACAGATATGGACAGAAGCGGTGGCTATCCCATCAACTGCACCAACTCTTTCAAATGGTGGTGAAGATGGTGTTGTTAAATACCTAGAATTGTTAGAACTAGAACATGTTGCTGGTTCTCAAGACCTATCTTACTTCTCATCAGATTTAATAGATACTATACCATTTAACTTTGGTGATGGTAGTTATAATTATGGTCTGTTTAAGAACAATGGAACAACAGTAATAAATTTTGGTGAAGGAGATTGGTTACTTGATACATCAGCTGGACTTCTTACATTCTATGGTAGTCTACCAAGTGGTGTTAATGCAGCAAATCCACCAAAGGTTAGTTTCTATAAATATATAGGTGCTAAAGGTTTAGGAACAGGTGGATCAAGTTTTTTACCTGGGTCAGGACTTAGTGATAACGCTGGTAATTTAGATGTTAACGTGGATTCAAATAGTTTAGAAATAAATGGTTCTGATGAGGTATCTTTAAAACGAACTATAACTGGTCCAAGAATATTCGAAGGTAGTGGTACAGTATCTATAGATAATGACGAAGGTATGAAAATACGCACAAGACTTAAAGTAGGTAACAGTGCACAAGGATCTGGTCTGGAAACTATTGTACAAGGATCTGGTCAGGCTAATGGTTTTAGATCCATTGCATTCGGAACTAATACTTATGCTGGTGCTACTGGGGCATTTGTAGGTGGTCTTGGTAATAGAAGTGATGTTGAATACGAAATATCACTTGGAATATATGGTACAACAGCAAGTTCTTTAGACAATCCTTCTAATCCTTCTTGGGATAGGCTAGCAAACTTTGGTAATGGTAGTAGTGCTTCTTTTTCAGATAGAAAGGATGCTTGGTCTTTATATAGAAACGGTGCACAAAAATTAGAAACAAGACAACTTAGTAATATTACAAATGCAACGAAGGGATTTTTCGCACTAGATGAAAATGGTAGACCAAATTTTTATTACAATGGTCAATGGAACGATGTAAGTGAAAGTGGTGGTGCAAACACAGATCCTGTATACCAAACAGAAATACCAACAGAATCACATTCTACATCAGCATCATTAACAACTATAACGCTATCACAAACACCATCTACAACATTTACTGTTGAGGTATATGTTAATGGACAAAGACAAAGGCTTGGTGAAACTAACACTTCTGATTGTTGGTTTGGGAATATTACTACTGCTACATTATTTGATAATTTGAGCACTGGTGATGCACTTGTGTGGAATGCCGTTGCTACTGGGTTTGTGTTAGATACAGATGATGTTGTTGATATAATATATGCTGTTGAGGTTTAGTAATTTAATAATAAAATAAAAAAAGCTCTTAATTAAATTAAGAGCTTTTTTTATTTTATTTAATTTGTCTACACTTCATAAAGTATTAATACAGTATCTGATACTGATAGGTCATATCCTGATACTATACTATTGAAATACAATCCACTTCCTTGCTTGATATCACCATAAGCAAGTGCTGTTAGACCATCATCACTAAAATAGCATTGTTCTGAAAAAGTTCCATTTCCTACTAGCTGTATTAATCCATTTATGAAAACTCTAATACTTGTTATTTGGTTAGGATTTACACTTATATCAATTCCTGTATATTGGTTATTTCCATTAATTGGAGCTGTTGGATTCTCTATTTGGTATATAGTATCTGATGTACCAACACCACCGCCTCCACTAGGTGCTGATACCCACTTAAACTTCCCATCTTCATTAGTCAATACATAACCATTTACTGCATTTCCAAAAGTTCCAGTGTCTAACTTTTCAACATCAAGGCTTTTATCTATTACATCAAATGTATAAGACATACCATCCAAAGACTGTTCTTCTGTTACTTGTATAGTATTTGTGCTAGAAAAATCTACTGATAGTGAATCTATAAGGGATATAAGATTTAATTCTCCTTGGTTATCAAACACACCATCATCAATAAGTACTAAAGAACCATTAGATATTAGAACTTCACCATAATTTAGTAGAGTTCCCTCTATTTCTAAATCACCATATATCCAATATTGGTGGTTTTCTGGGACTATTATATAATCATCTACTGTAATTTTGTTTTTTATTTTTAAAGAATCACTTGAATAATGTTGTATCAATTGGAAAAACTGCCCAGTATATAAAAGTGTGTATATTGTACTTGCTTTGATATCATTTGGTATTAAATCTACTAAACCATTACTACTCGCCTTCTTTATAACAATAGCACCTAGTCCATTTATATTAATACTTGGTTGAGTATTTTCATTATCAGTATCAAATGATGTAAGCAATATAGCATTTTTAATATACTCATCATAATTAGTCTCTGTTGTTGATTGATATAAAATACCATTTTGTGATGTTGCATTGACTTCTAGGACTTGATTTAAGTTCTCTTTAACCCAATTTCCATCTGGATATACACCATCATATCTATAAACTGCATTTTTTTGGTCATTAATCCTAATAGAATCACCATTATTAGGTTCTGTTTCTAACCATTCAGATGAATTCCACTCGAATACTATACCAGGAGATTTACTATCCCATATACCAGTCAATGAATCACCATCTCCTAAACCACCTAGATATCTAGAACCAGTTTGTGGTGTGCTAACTGGTGATGTTATAATTGATTTAACAGAATCTAACCATTGTGAAGATCCAGAAGATTCTCCACTACTAAACTCAACCCAGTTATTATTATTTGTTATTACCTCATCTACCTCGTCAAATATTAATTGGTATGTTTTATCTTCTGATTTTACATAACAAAGCATACCCCAATCCCTTCTTTCTTCTATAATATTATCCCTGTCAGATATACTCTCTTTGGAATGAACACCACCTTTTATCTCAGATGAGAAAGCGGATGCTATGGGATCTAAAGAATCATTCGGTCTTATTGATGCAGTTATTAGTGTTCCAGTATTTTGACTCATTTGCTTATTTTATTTTTAATTCTTTATATTAACTTATTTGAAAAGTTCCTATCGGTGAATTTTGAACCGTGTTTGTTATCCATATCTCATAATTTGATACAAATCCGTGTATATTTTCAAATGCCCAATCTGTTCTAACTCTAGTAAATGCACTATTTGGTTGTCCATTAACTGTGAAACTAGGTGTTTTTGATCCAATTACAGAACTTGGCCATGCAAATATCAAATGTTGTCCACTCCCATCTATGCCATTATAGTTTTTATTTTTAGAGTTCGATAATTCATTTCCATTCCCAACATCAGCACCTCCAAGACTTCTTACAAGCAAAGGAGTTACAAGGGCTGATATGGCAGTAACTGCTCCAGGATTGCTACTTAGATTCGGGTTATTTAGACTACTTAAATTTATTGTACCCCAATAAATTCTATTTTGCCATATTAGGTTAACAGAACTATTACTTGTTTCTGTACCATCTGATGATGACATAGAAAATTGGTTAGTTTCTTGTCGGCTACCAGTTACACTGTGTGTACCAGATGTTAATTTAGTACCACTTTGGTCTAATCCAGATGGTGTAAAAGTTTGTCCATCAACTGTTATGAGTGTTATGGGATCTGTTTTTTTATCAACACTCCAATTTAATGTTAAGCTATTAGTTGATAAACCAGAAGGATTGCCAAATTCTCTAATACTAGCACCTGATAAGGTTAATGATGATGATAATGGTATATATGGATATAATAATTTATTCCACATTTCTTGCATATCAGTTGGATTCTCAAATGTTGTCCCAGCATCTATACCACCAACTTTAACAGGTACTGGATCTGAATTCACGAATGTTGTGTCATTCGAACCATTTGCATCCTCTGAGCGTAACCATAGAGTATATATACTATCCCTAATATCTTTTGCTGCTATAAGGTTAGTGTTATTATCTTTTAATTTATTTATTACTTCAAGTAAATCATTTAACTCTTCAGATAATATTGATCCACTTCCTACTGTACGTCCTGCCATATAAAATTAATACTTTTCATTATATATTAATTTTAGAATTTCAGTTTATGTAAGATTTATTCAATATGTTTATATTCTATCCTTTAACTCCCATATAAAGTATTTATTGTTATCATTCTTCACTAAATCACCATTTATAATATCTGATATAATATCTATTAAATTACTATCACTTCCAAATTCTAATCTTTTTGAAAGAACACGTTCTAAGTTTTCTCTTGTCATTAAATCAAACATTCTTATTGTTATGTTATCACTTAGTATAACATCTTTATTCTTTAACTCATTATAATAGAAGTCTATTACATTGCCTTTTATGACCTCCATATCTTCATCTGTATAAATAATAACATTTACATCCTTATAAGACCAAGCACTGACTCTAAAAAGTCTTTTATCAGTATCAACTATATCTATATCACTTAGATTAGTGTCATAGTAATCTGCAAGGTATTTTTCCATAGAAACATTTGCCTTACCCAAACCTTTGTATAAAGTAGTTTCTAGTTCTATTAAATTATAATCCTCTGATTCAAAGAACTTATAATTTTCAAATGTCATTATACTATCTTTTTCCATAGCTACTCTATCTTCTATAACGTCTTTTAAGACTTTATCAGCACCTTTAATACCATTTAACTTATTCTTTACAAGGAAGTTATCAAACCTCTCTGTACCAGGCTTTAAATACCTTTTTAACCGACTTGGTTTTATTTTCCACTTTTCTATATATTGATCAATTAAAGAATTGATAATTTCATAGTACTTATTAGCATCCTCTCTGTTATTTATAGACATTATGTTATTAATTTTTATGTCTTTATATATTAAAAACGAATAGCTTATAATTAATATATATGGTTCAAACTACTTATTAGCAAATTAAAACTTGTTAATGCAAAACAATATATTAATATATAGACTATGAATTTAAGAGAGGTAAGAGCTTATTATAATACTAAACCAGTTGAGTTTGTTTTAAAGGAAAACTATAACTTGGTAGAGGATAGAGAATATATCCCTAGATTTTCGCTGAAAAATGTTAAAGGAATACAAGATGTTCCGATTAACCAACCAATAAAATATTCTGAAAAAATAGCAACCAAAGCAATAAAGTATGGTATGATTTTTTTAGTAAACTATAAAGGTGCAGAAGATGACCACTTTGCTGGACACGAAAGAGTTGTTTATTTTATGGTGCTTGGTCGTTCATCTAAAGGTAAGCCTTTGCTTAGAGGGTGGCACATGAATGGTTGGTCAGTATCTAATAAAAGACATATAAATAAGATATGGAGACTATTTAGAACTGATAGAATATTATCAATGACATTTACTGGCTCTTTTTATAGATTACCACCTAGTGGCTATAATGCTAATGATAAGGGAATGAGAGGTGGTATAATAGCTAAAGCTGATTTTAATCAGATAAGAAGAAACCAACAGAACTTAGTTAAGCAAAATACAATACAAAATAGAGATGATATAACTATTGGTGATGAGAAAAGGAAATTTGCAACAGTTGTTGTAGAAACAACCGACACACAACTAAACTTAGACAAACCAATGGACAATGCTTATATAAATAATGCAAAGGATTTACAAAGTATTAGAATTTCTTTTTGTAAATCAGTATATGGGTCAAAATATATTGCTATATTAGGAGCATTGGGACAACCTGGTAATACAGTAAAAGTTTTAGACCAAAACAATAAGCAAGTGGGTGTCTTTAAAGTACTAGATTCTATAACTGGGCAAGTATTAAAGAATATAAAAGCAGTAAAGGGAAATAAATTATATGACCTTTATGTATTTGATAAAAAATTATAATATCTATGAAATATCTAAACCACATATACGAAGAACTAAGCATTTCTGATTTAAATCACAAAAACCTTAATAAGTACATAGACAACCTATTATTTAGACTAGATGAATACGAAAGCTATATAGTAGAAGATGCAGAAAAGCTAAAATCTATTGATGTTAAGATAATAATTAGAGAGTTAAGAAATGAATTTACAGACGAGTTTATAAAAGAGCTTAAACTAACAAGCTTTATCTTAAACATAAATGAAATACTTAGACAAGATAACAAACATTCTAGAAGGTTAGTAATTAACACTTTTAAAAGATATTATGCTTATCTAGAAAATATTAAAAAAGATAAGGTTAATAAAGAGATTGAATCTATTAAGGGATTTGATACTTGGAAAAAATACGTAAATAAGAAATAATATATAAAGAAAATAATCAACTAATATGAAAAAAATAAAAATACAAAAGTTTAACGAGTCACATGAAGGAAAAAGTGAGAACTATATGTTTTTTGCTAACCTAAATCATGTTTGTAGAATGGTATCAGAGATGATGTGTATGGATAAGGGTGATGTAGATGAAATCTTAAAAGAACATGATTGGGCAAATGACCACCTATCTAAATCTATGGAGTCAATACAACATGTTTATAATTTTCTATTAGCATGTGAAAAGGGTGAAAATCCAGAAGTACCAGAAGAGTGTAGAGACACACAGCACCACGATATGCATAGTGATGACACACAAGGGCATGATACGCATAGTGGTGAAATACACGATGATGATATGCATAGCGAACAAGAAATGGAAGAAGATATGAAAATGGAATCTAAAATATCTAAGTTTAAAGACTTTAAATAATAGAATAAAATTTGTAAGTAAAAAGGACCATTAGTTTGGTCTTTTTTTTTGAATTATACCCAACAAAATATAATATAATAATATAACTGATATGAGCACAAGTAAATCATATGACCAAGCTGAGGTAGATAGAATAGAGAAAGCTAAAGAGACTAACGAAAAGCTAGAAATTTTTTTTGAAAACAAAAGGAAAGATTGGAACAATAAAGTGAAGCCAATATTTGAGGTTTTAAAATTAGATCCAACAAATCCTGGTAACTCTAAAAAATTACTAGACTACCAATCTATGGCATTGGTATATAGACAAGATATAAATGACCAAATAAACCTATTCCTTAATAAAAGGAGCAAAGAGTCTGTAAAGCTAAAGGGATTAAAACAAGAGAAGTTTATATTCTATGCAACAGGCTTTGGTATAAAAACCAATCTAGGAGAAAAGGGCATATTGATAGATGGTCATATAGCACAAAATCAAAGAACTATGGAACTTATAGAGTCTTACATTCAGTTTCTAAGAGATACTGTCAAAAATATTGAATCCTTTGGATATAGTATTAAAAACATAATTGAATTATTAAACTACTTAGGTAGCCAATAGAGAGAACGCAATATGAATAATATAAGTTTTAAGTTGAAAAAAAATTGGGAAATTAAGTCTGACTTACTTGAAAATGGATCTCAAATTATCTTCTATGAGGGTCATATATTCGAACCAGATGAAAATAGTTTATATGTGATAAGTAGCCCAGTTGGTACTAGGACACTCTCGCTAGAACAGATGAGAGAACATGATAAATTTATGGAAGTAAAGCAACATAATATGAATATAACTAATACTGATGATGAGGTAACTAATGATGAAGTTGTTAATAACTGGAGAATACAACTTGATGTCAAAACTACTAAAAGTAAGCTCAAAGAAGTTCAGGTATTAATTGAAAAGCATATATATCCAATTCTTTAACTCTTAACCTTTGCCTTCTTTGTATTACTAACACTTTTTTTACCCTCTTTACCAGCTTTAATCTTTTTGGTAACAGTAGCCTTTCTTTCACTCTTTGATAATGACTCGGCTTTTTTCCTAGGTAAACACCTTTGCATACTTTTTCCTTCTGGCATACTCCCACAAGATCCTGCTATATTACCTTGTGTATCTATTCTAACCCAATCATCGTCAAACCATTTGTCTAGAGCTTCATTCTTCTTCCAAGAACCACCCCAACTATTATATTTTTTAACTGCTGCACCATTTGAGTAAGCACTAGGATATACATCAAAGCCTTTACCATCATTCGGAGAGTCGTATGTCTCGCCTTTGTGTCTAACAGATGCAACACCACCGTGTCTAGTTCCCTTAACCCATCTAAGTGCTTTCTGCCAAAGTTTTTTATCAGTTGCAGTGTTTCCTTTGGACTCATTTTTCGAAAAATCTTGAAATTTAATTAAAGTTTTTCTATCTTCCATAACACCTATCAATTGTTGTATCTCTTTCTCTATCATAGAAAGACCTTCATCAACAGAAGATACCTTTTTACTAAAATCTATTTTATTCCCAACAATCTTCATCATAAACAAATCATCAATCTCAAACTCAAATCTTATTGGGTTATCATCTATCACAAAATTTACAATTAGTTCATTATCATTATCCCCTTCCCATTGATACATAAGGTCAGATCCATTTGTAGAGTTTTTCAACAAATCACTCAACTCCTGCATCTTAGCATTTATATTATCAGAGTCTTTACTTTCGTTTATAAAATTTAAATATTTCTTTATCATAATACTATATATTATTTTCAAAACTTGTATTTGTTACATATTATCATAATCTAAATCTTCTAAGCCTAAATAATCCATAAACTCACCTATTGCATTATTAGTATCTTCTTTACTGAAGTAGCCAGTGAGTTCCATTACAATATCACCTTCACTCATTCCATTCAGTATCGATTTTTTAAAAATTGAATATAAACCAGTATATACACGTCCTTGTAATTGTCCTTCAAAATTACTTGGAGAGTACTGTGCATGTCTTGATGAAGAGTTTGGTGGTGTGCCTTTCTTAACAGCACCAGATGATATATCGGAAAAAAACTCAACACCATCAACAACAATGTTGCCTCTAGTATTAATCTCTACTTTTCTACCAAATAAGCTAAGTATTTTACTTTTTTTACTTTCTTTCATCATTCTTTGTTTAAAGCTATCTATGTTTTTCATCTTGTGTTATTTTTTTTTATACAAATATATATTAAATAAGAAGTATGGCAAAACTTATAATGATATATTCAACTATTTAATACTTATGGTCTATAACATTATAATGTCTGTTGTGTAATACATTATAGTTTATTTATGACAACAAATTATTTTTTTCAAATACAAATACAAATAAATAAAATGTCTGATAAAATAAAATTCAAAATTAAAAATGATATGTTTCCCGATTTCATATCAAAATTAAAAGACTTAACGAATATTGATAAGACAATAAAGTTAAAAATAGACAGGGATAATATACTTATGTACTCTATGCTAGGTAGTGGTTCTATAATGGTAGCTTTTAAAAATTATATCCTAAAGACTAGCGATTATCTAGAAACAAAAGAAGATATAGAATACACATACGATATTATTATCACTAGTTGTGATAAGTTTGTAAAGAATCTTAGTTTTATAAAAGAAGAAGATTTAATTGGTATGGTTATTACACATAGAGATTCTAATGAGGATGATGATGTTAGGGTTGCTAGAAAAATAGAAATAAAGGGTGGTAAACTAAAAGTAAATTGGCTAGCAGGTGAGTACTATGAGGTGAGAGATTTAACCAAAGAAAAATTAGAAGAAAATCTTGACTTAGACAATAGAACTTGGAACTTTTCTCTTACACAATCACAATTTAGTGATGTGAAGAAGCTATCAAAAATAAACACTGACAATATAATAACGTTCAATGTTGATAAAGGAAAAGTATCTATATTTGAAAGAGCAGCATGGGATTTAGAAATTGGGATGATAGAAAATATTGATAAGAACTTTATATTTAATAAGAGGTTTTTAAAGTGTGTTGACGAAACAATGGAAAACATAGAGTTTAGTTTGTTCGACACTTTCATACTTGTCAAAAACAACGATAACAATCTGATGTTGTCATATGAACAAGATTTTTCAGATGAAGATTTATAAAAAAATAAAAAATATATGATTGATAGAGATAACGACTTAGACTTAAAAAAACCTATTTTTGTTCTATATGTTAATGGTGAAGGATATTCAAGACATAATACAGAAGAAAAGATAGATCATTACAAGCATTACTTAGAAAAGGATAATATAACACTTGTTGTTATTGTATCCGATAGGGATTCATTAGAAATAGTGTGGAATGGTAGTGATTACATGAAATCTGATCAACTACTACAAACTGATATTGATAAGATAAAGAAAAGTATGTGTAAAATATATGAAGTGGTATCCGAAGATATTACAGATGCTAACATAAAAAGAAAGTTAAGAAAATATCTAATAGAAGATATACTAGATGAATAAAAAGTAATACACGGCGACTGTTTTGACTATATGCCAAATATAGCAAGTAAAAGTATAGACTTGATATTTGCAGATTTACCATATGGGACTACTAAGTGTAAGTGGGATTGTATTTTACCACTAGATAAACTATGGTTAGAATATAAGAGAATAATCAAAGATGATGGTGCTATATTATTGTTTGCTCAGACACCATTTGATAAAGTTTTGGGAAGCTCTAATTTAGAAATGCTAAGATATGAATGGATATGGGAGAAAACACAATCTACTGGGTTTTTTAATGCAAAGAAAATGCCTATGAAATCGCATGAGAATATTTTGGTATTTTACAAAAAACTACCAACTTACAATCCACAGATGACAAATGGGCATAAACCTATGAATTCATATACTAAGAAAGCATCTGTTCAGAATAAGACAAAAATATATGGGAAGGTAGATAAAGATGTAAGTGGGGGTGGTGAAACAATAAGGTATCCTAGAAGTGTACAGATATTCCCTTCTGATAAGCAAAAAAACAAATTAAATGGAACTATACACCCAACACAAAAGCCGTTAAAACTTATAGAGTTTTTCATAAAATCGTATACAAATAAGGATGACTTAGTATTAGATAATGTAGCGGGTAGTGGAACAGTTGCCGTTGCGTGTGAGAACTTAGAAAGAAATTATATAGTCATTGAAAAGGAAATAGAGTATTATAATATTATATTGAAAAGATTAGAAATTAATAAAAATTTATGAAATTACATTAAACATAGTACTTAGTAAAAACTATAAATAAAAACGAATAATAAACAAAAACTCTATGAAGGCTGAAACCAAAAAAGAAATAGAGTCATTGAAAAAACAAGCGAGCAAGCTAAAAAAGGAAGTTGATTACTACAACGCCTTACAGCTTGCTCTTTGTTAACCCCCGCTAATTTATTTAGTGGGGGTGGATGACTAAAATTAGTATTAAACGGAAGCTATGGTGCTTTTGCTGCTCCTTACTTTATCTTATATAATAACCACGTTGCTGGTACTATTACATCAGAAGGTAGGGAACTTACAAAAAAGATGGACAGAGACAATGAAGACTATTGGTATAAACAATGGCACTTAGACTTTGAATTGCATAAAAAACTATACATTGATAATGTAACACAAATATCTGAAAAAGAACCAGTTAGTATATATGGTGATAGTGTAGATGGGAAGTCCATTATAAATACACTAGAGGGTAAATTTACGATAAAAGATCTTTATGATAAACAAAATAAATTATCTATCAGAAAAGATAAAGAAGTTATACCTGTTAACTTTAAGTCATTAAATTGGACTGATGATGAAAAAATACATTATTCTAAGGTGAAGAATATAATTAGACACAAAACTTCTAAAAAGAAATGGAAAATAAAGAGTGGTGGTAAGGAAATCATTATAACAGAAGATCATTCCCTAATTGTTTTTAGAAATGGTGAAAAAATGGAAATAAAACCAAAGGAATTAAAAAGTGGTGATAGAGTTATAATACATAATTAAAAAGACTATAGACAGAATAGAACTAGCATATGAAAAAAGAAAATTATAAACTTTTAGAAATTGAAAGTGTAGAAGAAATTGGAAGCTTTGAGGATGAATACGTATATGATTTAGAAATGGAAGACGAATCACATACCTTCATAGCAAATGATATATTAGTACATAACACAGATTCAATTTTTGTATCATTCAAACCATGTATGGATCACTGTGATTGGAAAAATAAAGTATTTAACAAAGAGTATTTAAACTCTATTGATAAACCATTCATAGTATTATCAAGAACTAAACTAGATATAGACAATCCAAATTTAGTTGGGAAGATTATATCTAATAATAACACGGAAGATGATATTGATAAATTTGAAGAACTTTTAAAAAAGCCACATGATTTAATTTTAATGGATGGGTTTTACTCTAATAACAGAGATATAGTAAAAATTGTTAAAGACATGAACTTTGGTGATAATCTAATCTGGAACTGGTCTAATGAAGTTGACTTTATCAACGGGATTGACCAAATAAGATTTGCTAACTTCTTCAAACAAATGCTTGATGAACATGCTGATAGTTATGGTGTTGAGAATAAAGAAGATTTTGAATTAGAAAGAATATCAGAGTCTATTATCAATATAGCTAAGAAAAAGTATATCCAACACATATTATTCGAAGATGGAATTCCTTATGAAAGAATGGATTATATATTCCCAAAAGGTGTTGAATTAGTTAGATCATCAACACCCGCATTTGCTAGAACTAAGATTGTTGATATTGTAAAGTATTTATTTTCTCACCCAGATACATTTAATATAAAGGATTTGTTAAGGCTAGTTAAAGACCTTAGAAATGAGTTTGAATTAGCAGATATTGATGATATATCAATGCAATCTTCCGTTTCTAAATATGATGTTAAGGTTATAAACGATAAGTCGTTACCACTTCAATTTGTAAGTGGTGCACATTTTGCAGTCAAGTCGGCAGCACATCACAACTATCTATTAAACGAGAACAAGTCACTACAAAATAAGTACGAGTTTATAAAATCTGGGACTAAAATAAAGTACTATGTTTGTAAGGATAAAAAGATAACAGGTATGTTTGCTTATATAAGAGGATCTTATCCTATCGAAATGGCACCAGAGATTGACTATGATACACAATTTTCTAAGTCTATACTATCACCTATAAATTCTATTATAGAGCCACTAGGGATGCCAGAAATAACCAAAAGGTTATCAGTGGTAATGGATATATTCTCTGGGTTTGGTATGTCACCAAATAAAAAGAAAAATGACGATGATGATTTGGGAGATATTCACGATGATGGCGATGATTTTCCATGGTAATTAAAACAAAACTCTTACTATTTCATATAATAGTAAGAGTTTTTTAATTATGCATATAAGGAAGGAAATAATACAAGGTGTTGAATATAATTTCTATAATGATATAGATTATAAAATTGTCTTAAATCACTGTAACGAAGGCACAGATGGGTTTATGTATATTCTTATTAAAGATTTAGAAGAAGAAAGCAAAAAATTTGAAAGAAGTTCTAAAATAAATAATATATTAAATAATACACCAATACTTACAATTGATAATATAAATAACTCATACATATCATCTTACCTTTATGGACCAGAAGACATTGATACATTTTTGGGTATAATAATAGATAAAATAAGAAGAGATTGTAATAATATCAAGTACTAGGAGAGTAAACCATATATTTAATAAAATATATAGTATATAAAAATAATATAAAATATGAATGCCCTTATGAGATATGATGGTTATACATCAAGTGATAGAGTGGATGATTTACTAGATAAAATATTAAGATATGGAATTGGTTCTATAACAGAACTTGAAATATCATTTTTAGACTCATATTCATGTAATGAAGAAGAATCCATACATAATATTATAATAAAAGAAGAATCTGAAAAGGTTTTTGAAGATGATGATAGTAACTTTAGGTTTGAGTATTCACATACTGAAATTCTTGATGAAGAGAGGCATTTTATAGGTACTCTATATGTACCAGATATGATTTTAAATAAAAGACATAAAATAGAAGGTATATTAAGTGGTAAAATAATATTATTCCATAATGGTACTACATCACCAGACTTTTATCATTTTATTGATAATAAAACACATTACGATGTATTTGAGTTCTGTTCTAGACTAGAATATGAATTAGATATGTTTATTGATTATGTAATAGGTGAGATAACTAATAATGATTTCGAATCAAAGGTTTAAGGTTTAAATTTTAAAGATTTCTGGGTAAGTCAGCATCTGTATCTTCTGGCTCTATATTCTCATCATCCTCTAAATCGCTATAAAAGTCTTCCTCCTCTAAATAATATTCATCAGATTTTCTTCTTTTTTCTTTCTGTATCTGATTAACATAATAACCAGCGATTATAAATTCAGTACCAGCCCAAAGTAAAAACTCTGACATTGTCATAAATTTATAATGGTGTAATAAATATAATACCATACCAGTCTGTCCTATTATAAAACCAATTGATGATTCAAACCTTTTCTTAGAGAAAAATGATGGCTCATCAGAATATATTTTACAAAATTCTCTAATCACCCATTTCAAATTCATCCAACCAAAGAATCCGTATATAAATATGTTTCTATTTTTTTTAGTATCAGTACAATTGTCACTACATCTTCTTTTACTAGTACCTGTTTTTAAATTTACTTGAATAGTTTTATTGCCTCTTGATCTACTCTTTGACATATCTAGGTTAATTACGTATCTCTTTGATTTCTTGTTTTCCATACAGTATATATTATTTTATGAAAATAGATTATTAATATATAAGCCATATTTGATTATGGGCTTAACGAAAACATTACAATCTTTGTTAAAAGAGCAAAACAAACACTTTATATCAGTTGATAATAAGTTTTTCAAAAGGTGGAAATATATTATTATACTTATTATGAAAATGAACCCAAATTATAAACATTGTGTTATATACAGGAAAAGGTATAAAAGACTAAATTACTTTGTGGTTGTTGGGTTAAAATATAATGGTAAAAATATGAAGAGAAGAACTTCGGGTTTTGCTAAAAAATATATAAACCGACATAGAAATTATAGATGTATATATTGTGATGATAAGTTAAATTATGATAATGCTACTTCTGATCATATAATACCAATAAGTAGTGGTGGTAATAACACGAAGGTTAATTTAATTGTGTGTTGTAGATACTGTAACAACGAAAGGGGAAATACTCCATTTAGAGAATACTTAAGATATAAAAACAAAAACTATAGAAGTATAAAATTCATATAGTGTTTATAAGTATTTTAAAGCCTCTATCTTCTTGGAATAATCAATATCGTTATAATTTGGCTTATATTTGTTTTTAGGAATCCATTTTAAGTCCATGACATCCTTGCTAAAGAAACCCTCTAGGTCAAGGCTTTTGTAAGCATTTGGTTTTACCTCACATAGTTTATTTAAGTCCTTAACTTTTGATATTTTATGTAACAATCTAAATGGGTCTTCAACATTTTTTTTATCAACAATATCTTCAAATAACTTTTTCCATAAAAATACAGGATATCCTTCTATTATTTTTTCTTGTGATTTCTTAAACCCTGCTAGGTCATTATCGAAAAAATATCTTAAATCTAAGTCATTAGTTTCTAAGAAGCGATAATCGGTGTTTATACCAACCATACCAAGACTATTAGGAAAAAATAAAGAATCTAAATATCCCTCAAATATAGTTAGTGGACTAGAAAAGTCTACATTTAATATATTAAAATAGTAAGATAGTTTATTATAGATAACCATCTGATTTATATCTGGTTCTTCAACATTTTCTTTACCATGGTTGGTCCATTCTAAAAGGTTTTCATAATTGTATATTTTAAACATTCTTCTTTTCCCCATCTTCAAATTACGAATTTGCATACCAAGAACCTTATCATCTCTTTTGTTGAGCATTATTATAATCCATTGAGATTCATTTTCGTTTATCCAAAATTTACCTTGATAAATGTTAGTATGTGCAGAAGGTGGTATTCCTCTATCTACTAGATACTTATATATACCACTATTAGCAACAATTGGCTTGAAGTCTGATATTGGTGTTATATTCTGGTTGAAAACTCTTTCAAGTTCTGATAAATCAATTAAGTCATCAAACTTGGCATCTACGAAATCATTACTATAATCAGTATAGGTCATAACACTATCTAGATACTCAATCATTTCTAATTTCTTATCAGGATCTATTTGTTCATTATGGTCTTTAGCAAACTTATCTAATGTAGTTTTTTTATCACAGTTAAAGCATACGTAAAAAAGTCTATTCAAATATAAGTTCCCTCTCTTAGCATTATTATTATTATGACTATCTCCACAGTAAGGGCATGCAAAATTGAATCTATCATTATAATCAATGACTTTTCTTTTCTGTGTGTTAGAAAATTCTTTACTAACTACCTTCTGTATTATATTTTTTATGTAATCTTTATCCATCATTATATATATAGTTTTAATGTAACTAAGTTCACTATATGATTGACATTTAACTATAATTTGGTATAATGTTGATTAGTTTCCCTCTTTCTTAGAATTTTTATTCTTATCTATGCTTTTTCGAGATTTCTTTCCTTTAAATTCCTTATTAAGTTCTCTTCTTTTATCAACTAGTTCTTTAGATAACTTAGCTAAATATTCTGTTTGTTGGTTATGTTGATTAGCAAAGTCGTCTTGTCTATTATCTGGTCCTTGTGGATAAAGCCTACTAGTCATGTTTCCAAATTGTGTAAGTGATAGTACTGAACTTTCTTTACCAGGTGTTGATATTTCTTCATCAAACTTTTTAATGGTCTTAGTAACATTGTCAGGATTTTTAGTTCTCTTAACAACATACTTTATAATATTGGGAAACTTTTCTTTGGTTATGTTAGCTATTAAATCTTCTATGTGTTTGGCATTTTTTAAATCATCATCAGAAAATCCTAATATAGCCTTTATACCAACTCTATCAGAAAATGCATTTATCCTATTCTTAAACTCTAGAAGTGCTTCTCCTTTAAGTACTTCTGTATTGGTGGTTATACCACCCCTAGAAGGTGATGAAACACCAATAAACTCACAATTCTTTAAATATTTTTTAACTAATTCGTTTTCCGTAGGTATTCCCACTAAAACTCTCTCATATTCTTTTTCATAATTGAACAAATATGCAAATTTTAGTAAGTTATTGTACATTAGGTACAACTCTTCCTCTGTTAGTATATTGTCTATAATCCAAGAAACACCCTTAATTATGGATTCTCTTTCATGTCCTCTTGCAGTAATTATAGAAAAAATTGAACCATTTGTCAAACACTCTTTAAAGTCTTGCCAAGATGGTCCATAATTTTCTTTACTAATAGCTTCCTTCACATCTAATAAAAAAGCATTATCTTCCCTGAGTCCATCGTCTCTGAATTCAGAAAAGGCTTTCTCTGGATTGTTATTAGACAATCGCCATTTATCAGAAGCATCTCTAACATTTGCATAAAAAGATGTAGAAATGCTTTTTTCAACCCATTTACCATCAACCAACTCTTCCATATGTATCGGTGTTGACATATCTAATACGTTATCATCCCAATCGAAACTATAATATAGGAGGTATTTATCCGAACTAGATTCGGATATGTATTGGTTAAAGCTTTTGAGCATTGGTATTATTTTTTCCTTTTTGAAAAAGAGTCAAAAGATTCTAATGCAGGAAGCTCTTGTGCTTCATCATCATCATCCTCATCTCCTTGAGCCTGTCCTTCTTCATCGAAGTCATCCTCTTTTTCAAAGTCATCAAAGCCTTGAACATCATCACCTTCTTCTTGTGACTGTCCTTCTTCTTGATCACCTTCTGTCAATTCAATAGTAAATTCTTCTACTACTTCATCGTCTTTTTCTGCCTTTACCTCAATAAATCCGTCTTTTTCACAAACTTCGATACAGTAATCGCCTATTTCAATTTTAGTTTTCATGTAATTAATTATTTTTTATTATATATTAAAAATCTACATCCCTTTTATATAATAAAAATCCACTTGTTTTTAACATAAACAAGTGGATCTGGTATATTTGTTCCTTTACCTATTTCTTAGTTTTTTTAGTAGGTGCTTTTTTAGTAGGTGTCTTCTTAGTTGATACTTTTTTAACATCTTTCTTAACATCTTTCTTAGGGACTTTCTTCTTATTAGGTTTTTTCTTTTTAAGACCTTCATCTTGTAAAGTCTCTTTCTTTACTTTTTCAACTTTTTGCAAAGGCTTACTAGGACTTTTAACAATAGGTTGTGCCACTCCAATGCTTGGTTCTTTTTTATTTGATTTAATACCAAATAGCTTTTTAAAAAATTTAATAATTGCTTTTATCATTTTTACTGTATTTTTTTAGTATATATTATAAAATACACACTCCTTTTTGTTAAAATTTAGTAAACAAACCACCTAATTTAATATATAACGTTATATGAAATTTAGGTATAGTAAGGAAAATGAGGAATTAATAGTATCAGAAGCATCTAGGATAGAATACCACCAAATGAGTATTTGGTTAACAAGACACGTAAAGGGATATAGGTATATGCCACCATTTAAAATGGGTGTGTGGGATGGTAAGCAGAAATACTTTAGAGATGGTAAAATAAATTTGGGACTGTGGAAAGAAGCTCTTAGAGGGTGTTCTGAAATAGGCGTTTCTTTTAGTGTAGATAATAAAGAAGATTTCCCAATAAACAGAGATGTTACATTAGATAAAGTTACTAAATTCTGTGATAACTTTTTTAAGACACACAAAGTAAAAAATAAAAAAGGCGAGTGGGTTAAATTTATGCCATATGAACACCAAATTCAGTCAGCATATAAGATACTTAAAAACAGATATTGTATGGCAGAAGTTGCCACATCTGGTGGTAAATCACTTATAATATCAATAGTTTTATTTTATACTTTGAAAAATATAAAAAAGGATGCTAAATTTCTAATAATAGTACCTTCTATAACATTAGTTACTCAGTTCTATGATAATTTTATAGAATATAATTTTGGTGACAATAATTTAGTAGATATGAAAGAGAAAGATTCTGAAGAAATACTAAATAAAAAACACAAACCATGTGATATAAGGGTAGAAGAAGTTATGTCAGATAAACCTAGAAAACATTCAGGTGAAAAAAATGCCAATGTCTATATAGGAACATATCAATCCTTGGAAAAGTGGCCAAAGACATTCTTCGAAAAATTTCACACAGTTGTTACTGATGAGGCACATGGTGCAAAATCGAAGTCACTGACTAAAATACTCAAAAGGACATTTGGTACTGCATACTCTAGATTTGGTGTATCTGGTACATTCCCAGAAGAGGATACTTGTGAGATATTGACTATACAATCTGTATTAGGTCCAAAAATAACAGAGGTATCAGCAGATGAATTAAAGAAAAAGGGAATCATATCTGATATGCAAATAAAGGCAGTTATAATGAATCATAATGATCCAGAATTTGGTTATAAAGTTAAACAAATACGTAAGGCTGGAATGGGTAAAGAAGCATTAGGCATAGAAAAGGATTATATACACATATCTGATAAAAGACTTAATTTAATAAAGAAAATAGTTAATAAGTGTGATAACAACACATTAGTGTTATTCCATACAATAGAATATGGAAATACTGTCTTAAAGGAATTAAGAGAAAGCCTACCAGACAAAGAGTTCTATTATATTGATGGTGGTGTTAGTGGCAAAGATAGGGAAAGGATTAAAAAAGAAATGGAAAACACAGATGGGAAAACTAAGGTCTTAGTTGCAAGCTATGGAACATTGAGCACTGGTGTCTCTATAAATGCTATTTTTAATATATTGTTTATAGACTCGTTTAAATCTGAACAAGTTATTATACAATCTATTGGTAGAGCGTTAAGGTTACATGATGAAAAAAAGGTAGCAACTATCTTTGACTTGGTTGATGTATTTGATAGCAATAGTTTTAATAATATATTATGGAAACACTTTAAAGAACGCCAAGGTTTCTATGACAAAAGAAAATATCCTTATAAGTTTATAAAAATAAATTTGTAAGGATTTAATGAGAACGTTCTTGTAAAAATATATACTATATGTCTGTAAATACAAAGTTAACACTATCGGTAAAAAGTGGTCCTGGTGATATAGTTGGTGTCACTGAAATCCAATCAATAAATGGTAGGGCAGACTTTAATGGAATACAATTTACTGAAGCTGGATCATATATACTAACTATAACACCAGATAACATAAATGTCGAAAGTGCTGAAGTAGAAATAAATGTATCACCAGAGGAAGATTTTATCCCACAAGATAATCCAATCGAACAGAGTGAAGAAGGAGAAGAAGAACAAGAAGCATTAGAAGGGTCTAGACCTATTATAAGCCAAATAAAAGAACCTACTCTAGATTTAAAAGCTATGCAATTTGATGCTAGTCCTAATGAGGGAGATAATAGCGAACTTTTGACTAGTCTGGGATTTACACCATTTCTTTGGTATAATGGTGTTCAGATGAGAGTATCAGATATAAAATCATTGTATTTATATTATGAGAATAATATCCCAAGGTGTAGAGCAATTATAATAGACACACTTGGATTCATAGGTACGCAAGATAGTATGCCATTAAATGATACTAAATTTGAACTTTTTATAAATTCTGGCTCTGATATTTTAAAATCTATACATCTTAGATTTAAAATGCAATTTAACCAAGAAAACAAGAAAAATGGTACATATACAATTACTGGTACTTTAGATGTAGATAATTTTTATAAAAAAGGCTACAAGTCATACAAAGGAACTTCTTTCAATGTTCTAAAAGAATTAGCAGTAGAGAATGGTATTGGATTTAATTCAAACATAGGAAATACAAACGATACAATGACTTGGAGAAAAAATGGTAGTAATATACCAGAATTTGTAAAGAATGTAGTCAAACATTCGTATATATCAGATAATTCTTTCATTTTAGGTTATTATGATTATTATTGGTGTTATAACTGCATTGATATCGAAAAGGAGTGGAATAGAGATATAAAAAATGACCTAGGTCTTAACACACAAGGATTGTCTTCATTAGATAGCAACATGGAACTAACACCACTAGTTCTAACAAATGATGCTAGTTCTGATGCATCTGGATTCTATTTCAATAAGTATAGATTTAGGAATAATTCAACGTATCAGACAACAAATAGTGGTATTTATACAATTTCAAGAGTTTATGATAGAAGTACAAAACAATTCTTAAAATTTGATATAGATTCTTTAAATTCTGATAATAGTGATAATATAATTTTAAAGGGAAGACCAAACGATACAGAAGAATTAAAACAAAGTTATAATACAGATTATGGTGGTAAGATAGATACTGATAACATCCACCAAAACTATATGTATGCTCTTTCACAGAATGAAAGAAATGTTAAGAACCTACATAACATATCAATTGAATTAGATATGCCACAGCCAAACTTTAATGTTTATAGATATCAAAAAATAAGAGTGAATTTTATTAACCAAAAACAGACACCAATAAATACGGTTGTTGTAAATGAGAGGCTAACTGGTGAGTGGTTAATCACGGATATATCTTTTGTGTGGAAGAGGGGAACTTTAACACAGAAGTTAACTATTGTAAGAAAAGAATTAGGCAAAACACTAAAAGAAAAAGAAACTCAACAAACCGAAGATACTGCTGAAAATAATTCTGAAATAAATGAAAATCCATTAGATAATTTACAAACAGAAGGATTGGAATTACAAGAAGAACAAAATGATGATTTTATATTTAGTGGTGGTACTTTCACAGAGGGTGAAGAGTTCACAGAGAGAGAATTCCAAGGTGAAGAAGAATCAGAACTTACTATACCACCAGAAGACCAAAGGCTTTATGAAACTGAATCTAACCAAATAAATAATAGTCCAACACCTATATCAGAGGGGAATTATAATATAGATTTTATAGAAGGGAGTTATGTAGATAACCAAGGTAATGACATAGAGGTTTGTCAGATTGATGGAAGTGCTATAAATGTAAAAGTGGTTGGTAAGTATCTGGATATGAAAGAAGCAGCACGAAGTGATGGTATATTACTTAGTGTTAATTCTGGATTTAGATCACCGATAGATACTATAAACACGAAGTCAAATAATGGTGTCTTAGTTAGAGCTAGCTCACAGAAATACCTATATGATAACTGGGTAGCTAGAAAACCTGGATTTAACTTAGCCGCAAAGCCATATACTTCCAAGCATGGAAATGGTATAAGTTTAGACTTAAATACTGGTAGTAGAACAAAGAATACATTAAATGAATCTTTGTATTCTTGGTTAATTAAAAATTCTTGGAAATATGGATTTGTTAGGTCTGTAAGAAGTGAAGAGTGGCATTTTGATTATTTACCAAACTTAATAAATAGTTCACAAGGTGGTCCTTACTCTAAACTAGCTGCCAACGACTCAAATTTATTTTTTAGTGATTTGGGTTTAGATAGATTAAGCTAGGATTGATAATATTTTATATATAAGGAAAATATTTAATACTGATGGCTGAGGATAAAAACCTTTTAGATAAATTAAGAGATACAGCAGTTGCAACTGCCGAGGGTCTGAAAAGACAGTACGGCATAGGTGCTAATAATAATCCTTGGCCACAGACCGAGTACCAACCTATTTTGGGATTAAATTCTAATAGACAAACAAAGGGATTCCTTCCTTCTGCAAAAATAGAACCTATTAACAAAGAAGGTGAAGGTGGTGCAGATGGTGAAGGACGTATAAATAGATTTGGTAACTACGAATATAAAGATTGGCGAGGACATTTGCTTAACCCTGCTAAGGAGGTAGATGGTCTAGAACATGATAAGTTTAAAAAAAGTATAAGAATACCAAAATCTGATGATTCCCTTGTAGATAGTCCATATTCAACTAGGGATTTCTATGCTATATTTAATGACAATACAACAGATTATTTTAAACATGGACTTCAAGTTATAAATGGGGAGAGTGGTGTGGTTGGTTCATCACCTGGTACATCTTTTGAAAACAATGATCCTATTATATATGGCTTTGAAGTGATAATAGATGATATATCTTCTCCTTTACTTAATGGTGCAATAGATGATTTTTTAAATAATTATTCAGGTGTTAGTGAAATAGCAGCAAGAAGACCAGTCTATGAAGATTTCAAAAAACAGTTTACTAAGTTCTTCAAAACAAGGGGGACTGTATTAGAGAGAGAGACCGATAATGCTAGTATTTCCAAATCTAGAAATTCATCATCACCAGAATTACAAACTGGACAAGGAATAGGAATAACACAACCTGGTAAAGCTGCATACATGGCATATTATCTAAAAAAAGTAGGTGGCTTAGGGAAGTTAGCAGAGAGAAACACACCTACTGAAAAGAAATATTTAGTAGATTATAATAAGGATATAATAACCTTAGATTTCTTAGAAGACACAAGTCAAAGTGTTACTACACTTGCACATCTATACAAGTTGTTATATTGGTCTAAACCTAATGGAAAGGGCATTATACCAGAGAATTTACTTAGGTTTAATTGTGATATAATAGTATCTGAAATAAGAAATTTTAAGCGTGTTAAGAAAACACTTAACAGTGTGCAAGAAGGAACACCACCTCAGCTAGAAATAGTAAAAGATAATGTATCTAGGCAAGTTTATTCTCTTAGAGATTGTCAGTTATACTTTAATGGGATGCCACACCCCAATGATATTGATATGACACAAACACCATCAGTTTATGATTCATATAGTATACAGTTTGACTATAAATACACTTCTAATAAATTAGAAAGATTTATGCCAACACCAAATGGAGATGGACAATATGTTGGTTATGATGGTGGTGCTATTTGGAAAGTTGGTAATAAAGGTGCTACAACAGCGGCAGGTGGTAATAGTATATTATCTTCTGTTCCTAATTTCTATACTACTGATGAAAATACATATAACAAAACTGGAACAGATGGTAGGTTCTTATTATCTAGACCAGAAAATGGTAGAACAGAAAGAACTTTCAATCCAGAGGATTTAGATAATCTTGAATCTTTTAAAAGACAAAGTACATCTTTTGGAAAAAGACTAAAGAACAGACTTGAGGATGTTGCCATTAGGTCAGCAACTAGAGAGTTACAAACTTTTGTAAATACTAGAACTGCTATACTTAATAGAACTTTAAATAAAATAATAACTGCAAATGGAATAGTTGGCGTAAGACCACCTAGAAATGTTTATACAGATAGACCATTAAGTGCTGGGGAAAGGATATTCTATGACGTTAGAGGGGATTTAATAAACTTTTTAGGTAATGCAGCAGGTGGTGCTTTAGGTGGTGGTGGTATAATAGGTGGGAATCCATTTTCACCAAGATAAAAAAAATATAATATGGCAGATAAGAGTAAAACGTATGTAGGTGTAGTAGAAGATAATGCTGATCCTAAGAAGCTAGGTAGGTTGAAAATAAGAGTCATGGATGTCTATGAAGGTATATTAACCGAAGATATCCCTTGGGCAAATCCTTGGAAGGATTTAAATGGCAATGAATTTAATTTACCAGAAATAGGCAAAGTGATGGTGGTTACATTTGATCAAGGTAATGAGAATAGTCCAGAATATATCTATGCAGACCATTATAATGTCAATTTGGAGAAGAAGCTAGCTTCAATGGATATCTCTGATTATAAGTCTATGAAGTCAATTATTTTTGACCATAAGACACAGTTCTATATAAACGATACAGAAGGTTTAAAGCTAGATTATAAATATAACAATCTTAATATAAAAAGTGATTCTATAAACTTAAACTTAAAAGATAATAATGCTAATTTAAATCTAGGAGATGAGTCTGCTGACCAACAAGCAATACTTGGTAACTACTTCATAGATTGGTTAGGTAAATTTTTAGACACATTACAAAATGGTGGTTTATATAATGCTGGTGGGCCAACAATGGCTAATCCTGCATTGGTAAAGTTAATACTTGAGTTTAAAGCAACAAAAGATTTAAAATTTTTATCACATAATGTTAATGTTGTTGATAACAATGGTGTGAGGACAGTTGCTAATAATAATAGAGAAGATGAGGCACAATATGGAGATGCCTGGACTTCATCACAAGAAGAAAATAACTTAACCGATATAAAAGACGATAATAACAAACCTAAAGATGGTCCAAGAGATGAATTTAATGTTTAGTTTATTTGATTTTTATATTTAATATATAAGTAAAATAATATACTACTTATGATTCCCACAGAACACAATATTAGCATTTCATATAATGAGAGAAGACCAATTGATCAGGAGGAAGTAATAATTGGTGGTGTTACACAATCTGTGATAGTTTATTCTATACCATATTATCTAGCATATATACATAATTTGAAAATTGGTGCAGAGGGGAATACTCCACAAGAAGCACTTTCTAATTTAATACCCAAATTATAAAGTTAATTATTTAATATATAAAAAAAGAAATAATATATGAAATTTTTACCATACAACATAGTAATAACATATCAACCGAGACAAGCTATTGGTCAAGAAGAGGTAACTATAGATGGTGTAGTACAATCATCTATAACTTATTCTGATCCATACCACACAACTTATGTTCGTGAATTAGGAATAGGTGCAACTGGTAGCACACCAGAGTTGACTGTTTCTAACTTATTAACTAAACTGGAAATAGACCAAGAACTACCCTCAAAAATGGAAATAACTAATATAGAAATAACATAATATGGAAAAAGCAAAATTTACAGCAAATATAAATGGAGGTGATGGCATCACTCCTAATGATAAATTAACCTTCCGAATATACGGTGGTTTAGATGGATTTAAAAGACCAATAAAAGTAACTGGGACATCTACAAACGATTCAGATGTTTCTATAACTGCTGATGTTGTTGAGATAGACAATATAAAAATAGGTGTGGAAACATTATTCAAAATAGCATCTGTTGACGAGGCTAGAAATGAGAGTATTATAAGTGATGTTCTTGAATTTACATATATACAACCTTTCATAATAGAGGTTGATACTAGTAATGGTGGGGGAAGTGGTATAAACCAATTTGAATTTACTGGTGCAGTGGGCGATTATGATGTTATTGCAAACAAAGATAATGTAGAAGTTGATGTATTCAAGGACTTAAGTGGTCAAGCTACTATAACATTACCAGAACCTGGTGTTTATGAGTTAAAAGTTTTACCCAAACCAACCAATAGTTTTAGCCGTATTAGGTTTAGTGATGGTGGTGATAAACTTAAACTAACTGATATAAAACAGTGGGGTGGAACTATTTGGTCTAGTTTTGATAGGGCTTTTTTTGGATGTAGTAATTTTAAAGGTAGTTTCATAGACTCTCCTAATCTCACAAATGTGAATAGTTTTAGATTTGCGTTTAGAGAAGCAACTTTATTTAACCAACCTATTAATAACTGGGATACAAGTAATGTTACTAATATGGAAAGAGTATTTGGTAACGCAACCTCTTTTAACCAACCCCTTGATAATTGGGATGTTAGCAATGTGACTATTACGAGAAATATGTTTGTTGGTGCATCTTCATTTAACCAAAATATAAATAGTTGGGACGTAAGTAAAGTGAGAGATATGGGTGCTATGTTTAATAATGCAGTAATGTTTAACCAACCCCTTGATAATTGGGATGTAAGTAGTGTTACTTTTATGACTGCTATGTTTAGTGGAGCAACTTCATTTAACCAACCTCTAAATAGTTGGGATACATCTAGTGTTACTACTATGCTTAATATGTTTATTACAGCAACTTCATTTAACCAACCTCTAAACAACTGGGATGTGAGTAGTGTAACTAACTTTAGTTTTATGTTTAGAGAAACAAAAGCCTTTAACCAACCTCTATATAATTGGGATACATCTAGTGTTACTAATATGACACAAATGTTTTTGGGCAATCCTGTTTTTAATCAAAATATAAATAGTTGGGATGTAAGTAGTGTAACTGACTTTAGTTTTATGTTTAATGCATCTTTCTTAACAGAACCAGCTAAGTTTAATAAACCCCTAAATAACTGGGATATGTCAAGTGCATTAACAATAAATAATATGTTTTCACAATCAAATTGTATATTCAACCAAGATATATCGGAATGGAACACATCTAATATTACTGATATGCAAGGTGCTTTTTTTGCAAATAGTAGGTTTAATCAAGATATATCTACTTGGGACACTTCTAGTGTAACAAATATGAGTTTCTTATTCAATCTTGCTTCATCTTTTAATCGAGATTTATCAAATTGGGATGTGAGTAATGTTACTACTATGGAGTTTATGTTTGATGGATCTTCTCTATCAGCAGAAAACTTAACACTTATTTACGAAAACTGGTCATTATTAACTTTACAAGAAAACGTTATTTTTGGTGCAGAAGGAATAAAATATAACAGTTCAGGACAAACAGGGAAAGATATAATGCTCAATACTTATAATTGGATCATCACGGATGGTGGGTTATAAATCTAAGTGTTAGTATTATTTCCAATAAACACGGTTATGGGAGGCATATCTTCTCTGACCCTAATATTCACATTTTCTGGTTTTATAACCTCTAACTTTATCTTTGGATTTACTTGTTCATCTTCTTCCATATTTGTCTTTATTTCAATTATAATCCACCAACTGACATTCTGCTACCATCTAACCTAACGGGTGCTTTAGGAGTCCTTAAAACAACTGGTGGGAGGGAATAGTCTTGTTCAATATATCTAAGTCTATTTTTGTCTTTTTTAGTGCTTTTGTTAGGAACTATCAGCTTCTCTTTAATTGATAGTCTGCTTTGGTCTATTTGTTCTTCTGTTTTTCTAAATTTTTCCATATCATCTAAAGATGGGTAAAGTATTACTTGTCCCTTAATTATATTAAGTGGATTATCGATACCGTTTATAAATAATATGATATCTATGTTTTCTAAACTCATACCAACTTCGTTGGCTTCAAGTCCATATATTTTTTGAAATATTATATCAATTCTCATAATATCACCTTGCTCAACCGTATAACTGTTTAAATTAACATCTGACCTATATGTTAGGTTAGGTGTTGATAGGTCAAATAGTCCATTTGGTGATTCTTTTTTAATATCTGCAATTGATTTAAAATCCATAATAAGTTTATTTTTATAAGTC
>Ga0307932_1000125_pt1 | contig 29911 bp, 27 predicted proteins | sample OrgLakmetageno48_FD_201843 | JGI IMG/M metagenome (GOLD analysis project Ga0307932, IMG submission 201843) | Saline water microbial communities from Organic Lake, Antarctica - #48 | ecosystem: Environmental > Aquatic > Non-marine Saline and Alkaline > Saline | place: Antarctica: Organic Lake...
CCAGGAAGTGGCAATCTTTCCAGCCTTGGTTTTTAAAAAGTAGACAAACCCCACAATTCCTCCGATAAGACCAGCTATTACCAGAAGCGTATAGTTGACCATGAAATCACTCGTCATAATCAAGAACTGCGTCGTGGCTGGCAATTCCATATCCATACCCTTAAATACGCCAGTAATTTGTGGCATCACATAAATCATCATCAAAATACCAATCACCACCATCACTGTCATGACAATAACCGGATAGATCATGGCACCCTTGATTTTCTTCATCAGGGTATTTGAACGCTCCATTTGAATTGCGAGGGTTTGGAGTGACTCGGCCAAGCTTCCACTTTCCTCTCCAGCCCGTACCATCGCGATATAGAGGTCATTAAACACTTTCGGAAATTCTTTGAGTGCTTCATTCACCTGCTCACCTTGGTTGATACGCTCGACGATTCGCTTCAACACTCCTTTGAGTCGAGGGTTACTGCTCTGTCGTTCCACCACAGACAGGGCACGAGAAATAGTCAGACCGGCTTTGAGCATCGAACCAATATTTCGAGTCATCATGGTAAGCTCATCCGACTTCACGCGACTCAGCATGTAGTTAATCTTGTCTACACTGAGAAAGCGCCGGTAGTCAAAACCAGATGTGGATTCGACGATTGAGACTGTGTGTCCAAGATTTCGCGCAATAGAGTACACCCCAAACCGATCTTCCGCCTCAACAGTCTCGGTGATTTTTTTACCCTTACTGTCTTCTCCTTGATACGTGAATTTTGGCATGAGAATTATTCATTAATGACTCGCAACACTTCTTCGATACTCGTCATACCTTGAGCGGCTTTAAAAATACCGTCTTCTATCATAGTGAGCATGCCTTCTTTTCGTGCTTGCGTAGCCACTTCATCACCCGTCTTTCCAGCCATCACCATTTCTTTAAGCGACGGTGACATCTCCAACACCTCATGGATGCCCATTCGACCTTTATACCCATCTTCGGTGACACCTTTTTCTTTTGGATGATAGAACGGAATATCGTTCCAAGTCGCATCTTTTTCGACTACCCCTTCTTCAATCAGGTTATCTAACACTAAGTTCAAATCTACTTTCTTTTCGAGCTCAACTTTTTCAGTTTTGGTCAGTGTGTATGGCAACTTGTCCTCTGAGAGCTTGCGCACAAGACGTTGTCCGATAGCCACCCGTAGTGTCGACACCAGAAGAAATTCTTCGGCTCCCATATCTACCAGACGCGCAATCGTCCCCGCAGCTGAGTTGGTGTGAATAGTTGCCAGCACTAAGTGCCCGGTCAAGGCCGCGTTGATAGCCAGACTTGCCGTCTCTTCATCACGAATCTCTCCCACCATGATTACGTCAGGGTCCTGACGCATGAGAGACCGCAGACCAGCGGCAAAGGTAAAGCCGATGTCTGGCTTTACCTGTGATTGATTTACTCGTGGCATTTGATACTCGATGGGATCTTCAATAGTTGAGATGTTTACCTCCGGTGTATTTAAAATATCGAGTACGGTATAAAGCGAAGTGGACTTACCAGATCCGGTCGGTCCAGTGACCAGAATGATTCCCGTCGTGGCTCTGGTCGCACGGTGGATGCGCTCGAGAGTGCTGCCGTGGAACCCAATCCCTTCGAGCGAAAAGCCGCTGCGGTTTTCTCGCAACAGTCGCATCACCACTTTCTCTCCATAAAATACCGGTAGCATCGAAACACGAAAGGCAACTTTTTGGCCGTCCATTTCCATTTTGAATCGTCCGTCTTGCGGCAGTCGCTTTTGGTCAAGCTTGAGGTTTGACAGTACTTTGAGACGAGCCACTAGACTGTCAGAGGCCATCTTGGGGAGCTTCATCGCGTCACTAAGAATACCGTCAATGCGATAGCGCACGAGCACCGCCTCCTCCATTGGTTCAATATGAATATCAGATGCCCCTTGAATAATTGCGTGCCGCAATAGTGTGTCGACGATGCGCACCACCGGCAAGTCTTCCGCCATCTGCTTGAGTTCTTGCTCGCTCGCTTCTGTCCCCTCTTCACTCAGCACCTTTAGCTCGGACGCATCCTTCATTATCAGGTCGCCAAATTCGTCTTTGAGTGTCTTTTGGTACTGACGTAGCGCAAAGCGCATTGACTCGGTATCGGTCAGTCGAGGATGGATTTTTAAGCCCACCTTCTTCTTTATAAAATCAATCGCTGGCAAGTCTGCTGTGTCGAGCATGGCGACTTCAAGCGTATCTTCCGACTTCTTGTAGGCGATAATGTTGTGCGTTCGTGCCACTGGCTCGGGAATAAGGGTCAGTACGTCAAACTCGATTTTCATATCCTTGAGCGACACAAACGGAATTCCCAGTATATAAGACTCAATGCGACGCATGTCGTCATCAGTCATATGGCCATGTGAAATCAAGGCTTCACTAAGTGTGCGTTTCTCTTCTTTGGCAATTTTTTCCGCACTTGCAATATCTGACTTAGTGATTAAGCCCGCATCAAGGATAAATCGCTTGAGTTGTGTATCTTGAATTCGCATTGAGTGTGAATGATGAATGAGCAAACGAGCGAAGCGACTATTGCGAATTTAGTTCTCAATTTCTTCTTTCCTAAAAGAAATTGCTAGAAAAGGCACGCAACATTACCACCCCATTTAACAGAAGTATAACACTCTCTCCTACCAGTCTACGCTTTCCAATACACACAAAATAAACCACTGTATTTGAGACTCAGCGGTTTCGCCCCTTTGGGGCTGCAAATGCTTCGCTACAAATACAGTGGTTTATTTTGTTCACTCCTGCGGCGTAGCTTATACAGCACAGTATCGAGACGGCCGCCACTGGGTATTCTTTTGACTTTACCCCCAAAACGCGTATACTTTTAGGTAACTGTGGTTGACTGCTCGGCTGAAAAAGCCGAGCAGTCTTTCGTCAAAAAGCAGTGCCTAGAAGACAATTAAATATAAGAAATTTGAGCTGTGAGCGGAAGATACTCAGAGCTTGAAGTAATAAAAATAGTATGTTCGATCTAAAAGTAATTAACTCAGTACTGACAGAAATGGAAGAAGAGCGGGGTATCTCTCGTGCAAAAATGCTTGACGCGATAGAGCAATCTCTCGCCACTGCGTACAAAAAAGAATTTGGAAAGCGGGGACAAATCATCACCTGTGAATTCAACATGGATGCTGGAACGACGGATTTCAACCAAATTAAAATCGTTGTCGACGAGAGTATGCTCAAGCCGGAACCAGAACTTGATGAAAACGGCGACCCGATTGAAAACAAAGAGGAAGAAACGAATGACGAAGAAGTGGAAAAGAAAGTGCGGTTTGATGAAGAAAAGCACATCATGATTGGTGCGGCGCAGATGATTAAAAAAGGAGTTGAGCTAAACGAAGAGCTTGTCTTTCCCTTAGAACCAAAAGATGACTTTGGTCGTATCGCTGCCCAAACAGCCAAGCAAGTCATCATGCAAAAGATTCGCGAAGCTGAAAAAGAATCAGCCCTGGCAGAATTTGGTCAAAAAGCTGGAGATATTGTTATCGGTCACGTACAACGATTTGAACGAGGAAATCTCTACGTAGATTTGGGACGAGTAACTGCTATCATGCCCTATGAAGAACAGATTCCTGGTGAACGATTTAAGGCTGGAGAACGACTCCGAGCCGTATTGCTCGCAGTAGAAGAAACCCCACGAGGAATTTTTCTCAAGTTGTCCAGGTCACACCCAGATTTCTTGGTCGCACTCTTTGAAGTAGAATGTCCGGAACTTCAGTCTGGAGCAGTAGAAGTAAAGGGCGTAGCGCGAGAAGCTGGTGCTCGGTCAAAGATTGCAGTGCACGCAGTGGACGAACACATCGACCCCGTTGGTTCTCTAGTAGGGCAGCGCGGAGTTCGAGTGTCGACGGTCATGAGTGAGCTTGGTGGAGAAAAAATCGACATCATTGAATGGTCACCAGAAACAGTAGAATTTCTCGAGGACGCACTCTCACCTGCGCAAGTTATGGAGATTCGTATCGAGACCGAGCCCGATGAAGAAAAGGGTGATCGTGGTCATGCCATAGCAGAAGTTGCCAGCGATCAGCAATCACTTGCGATTGGTCGCGGAGGACAAAATGTACGACTCGCTGCTAAGCTGACCGGCTGGAAGATTGATATCGTCTCTGCCAACACCGGAGAAGAGCTGGCCGAAGCCGATGCCGACGGAAATGTAGAGCTCGATGCTCCGGCAGACACGGCCGTGGGTACTGACAACGAGGTCATGGAGACAGACGATGGCACCACTACCAAACCAGACCTCGAAGAAGCCCTCAAAGACGCGGACGAAACCCAAGATCGCGACGCCTATGCTGCAACCGAAGAAAACGAAGTGGATACTCCGGAAGAAGCGGAGAAGCAGCTGGCAAAAGCAGAAGACGGCGGCAACTCCCTAGGAGAAGCGAAAGTAGAAGTGGGAGAAATGGCACCGGACGCTGACCTGACCTCAGGACTGCCATCAGAACCAGCTACTGAAGGTGCGTTGGATGAAGAAGAAACTACTCCACCTGAAGGTTCGTCAAAATAACCCGCTGAAGCTAGTACGCAATAAAACCGCCAGAATTCTTTAGGATTCTGGCGGTTTTACTTTTGCTCCTGTTTCTTCACCTTTTTCCCATTTTGGGTTACCATACAGTCATTAATTCGTAATGCCGTACTTATCTATGATAAAAGTTTTTGGACATTTTTCCCCTGATACTGACGCCACTGGCTCTGCTATTGTCTGGGCGTGGTATTTGAGTAATCACACAGGTGTAGAAGCAACTCCATACATCCTGGGTGAACTCAACAAAGAAACTGAGTTTGTACTCAGCCGTTGGAACGTCGAGTCTCCAGCTCTGTTGGAATCTGTCTCCACTGATGATTCGGTAGTGATTGTCGACACCAACAATCCGCAAGAACTCTTTGAGAACATCAACGAAACTGACATTATCCAAATCATCGACCACCATAAGTTAGTGGGGGGTCTGACTACTCAAAGACCAATTGATATCACCTTGCGCACACTGGCGTCTACTGCAAGTGTCATCTACGAACTCATCGGTGACGAGGAGCTCCCTGAGCACATCGCTGGTATCTTGCTTGCTTGCATCCTCTCTGACACGCTGGGATTCCGCAGTCCAACCACTACCCCACAAGACAAAGACATAGCCGAAAAACTTGCGAATCAACTTGATATAGATATTACCCAATATGCCAGTGAAATGTTCGCTGCCAAGAGTGACGTGTCGAGCTTTACTGACTCAGGACTGATCACACTTGATAGCAAAAAATTCGCTATTGGGGAAATGAACGTGCGAGTCTCTGTCATCGAGACCACTAATCCTGAGACAGTGCTGGAACGAAAAGACGGTATTGTCAGCGCCATCAATGAAGCAGTCGCTTCTGAGAGCGATGTGGATGAAGTGCTCTTCTTCATCGTAGACATTCTCAAGGAAGAAGCAACGGTACTTACGTACAATGAGACAGTAAAAGATATTATTGAAAAATCTTTCTCTGTCACCGTTGAATCTGATACGGAAGTACTACCCGGAATCGTCTCGCGAAAGAAACAAATTTTACCGAGCTTGAAGGTGTAATGAGGCTGAGTTGTGTATAGCGCCGCTGGGGTGAATACCTCAGCGGCGCTATACTGTATGTAATAGCCAAATATTAAAAATAGTTCATTATGATTGTCCTTTTTACCCGCACCCTATGTACGTTATTCACTTCTGTCTTTGCTGTGATTGTGTGTCTAGCACTTTTTTCACAAAACGTGCTAGCACAAATGCCCGTAGATGAAGTAGATGCTTCAGCAGAGGCGGAAGCTACAGTAGAAACTGACCCCCAAGAAACTGCCCGGGAAGATACGCAGACAGATAGAACGACCTTGGTGGCCAGAGCTCAAGATAGAGTCACAAATCTTGCAGCAAATATGAGTAACCGGATGGAAGCCGTAATTGAGCGACTACAAAATATAGCCACTCGATTAGAATCTCGCATGACTAAAATGTCAGATTCTGGAGTAGATACTACAGCCAGTGCCGCTGCTCTCGCATCAGCCCAACTTTCTTTAGATGCAGCTGTGACGGAGATTTCTGATATTGACGCATCAGTATACGCAGCGGTCAGCTCAGCAGACGCCCGCACTGGTTGGACTACCCTAAAAGCAAAATTCACCAGCATCAAGGATTTTATTAAGACAGCTCACAGTGAACTTCGTTCAAGCGTTTCCCTCGTCAAAGAAGCATCTCTCGCTGCTCAAGCTGAACAAAGCGCTGAAGCAGGAGTTGAATAATGTAATCAATCAATAACATGGATGAAAATAACAAAGAAGTACAGACTCCGGATTTCTCCAATGAGGAGATGAAAATGCCAGAAAACATGGTCGTTCGAACAAAAACTCGACCTGAATCTTCTTCAGTGGTAAATGGTCCCTTGTTGGGTACGCTCGCCGTTCTTCTGGTACTCATACTCGGCGGAATGTACTACTGGTTTGCGAGCTTGAACACCCCGGCACCTGTTGCTCCTGTAGCAGAACGACCAACTGCAGAACAAAACAACGAACCAGAAAGTACCACGGCAGAAGCTCAGACTGAAACAACCCAAGCGGTCAGCACTTCAGATGAAGTATCTGCTATCGAAGCCGACCTAGAGGCAACGAACCTCGATTCTATGGATGCCGAGGTGAAAGCGATTGATGCCCAGATGGAAGCTGACACATCAGCTCAATAACCCAGACTCATCAAGCCTAATAAAACCGCTACCAGGCGGTTTTATTATTGGGGCAACCAACTCAAGAGGTTGCAATTCCCACTCAATTTCGTACACTACTGACCACTATGTCACATTCACACACAGTAGATTTCAAGGAAGCATTTATCATTGAAGAACTCCCTGATTCTCAGGTCAAAATCACAGGCGCGCTCCCGTATATAGAGCTGCAAAGCGAGCGAAAAGCCGCTCTGGTAGCCCTGGGAAAAAACGTTGAACTCGACGGTTTCCGCAAAGGTCACGTTCCTACTCCGGTATTGGAGAAACATTTGGGAGAATCCAACATCTTGGCTGAGATGGCAGAGCGGGCCATCTCTCACGCGTATCCGCACATTATTACTGAACACAACATTGAAGCGATTGGTCACCCACATATTGAGGTAAAAAAACTTGCTCCAGACAATGATCTCGAGTTTTCCGCTACAGTAGCAGTCGTACCTACCTTCACTCTGCCCGACTACAACAAGATTGCCCAAGAAATAAATAAGAATCGTCCCGCCGACGAAGTAACTGACCAAGAACTCGAAGATAAAATTAAAGAAATCCAACAGCAAAAGCGCGCCTACGAGCGAATGCAAAAGCTGTCGGAACAGTCAAAAGAAGAGGCTGACGCCGAAGCAGCTGAGCTCCCTACTCCCGAGTCAGTAGAAAAGAAGGTGGAGGAAGATACAGACGCACCCCTACCAGAACTGACTGACGAATCAGTCAAAGGTCTCGGGCAACCAGGACAGTTTGAATCAATTGCAGACTTCAAAACAAAACTCAGAGAACACATCGAAACTGAAAAGAAACAACAAAACGCTGCCAAACATCGAGCCAACATCACTGACGGAATCATCGCCGTGACAGAGATGAGTTTACCAAAGATTCTCATCGACTCAGAAATCAACCAAATGTTTGCGCAGATGGAAGATGACCTGAAACGTTCAGAGCTCAAGATGGATGACTACCTCGCACACATCAAGAAAACCAAAGAAGAGCTAGCAGAAGAATGGAAACCAGCGGCTATGAAGCGAGCACAACTACAACTGGTCCTAAACGAAATTGCCAAGAAAGAGGAACTCGTACCAGACGCAGAAAAAGTAACCGCACAAACCAAAGAGCTTCTAGAGCGATTTAAAGACGCTGACGAGCACAGAGTGCGACTCTATGTCGCATCAGTCCTCCTCAACGAAGAAGTGATGAAGGGACTCGAGAGTAAGTAACCCTCCCCCATCCATAAAAACAGCCGCGCCAATATGGCGTGGCTGTTTTCTTTTTCCTAAATCTGCTACGATAGCCAAAGCAGGCGACTGCACTGGATAAATGAAAAATTGAAACTCTATGAAATCTGAAAATACACACAGCGAACAAAACTACCTCGTCCCAATGGTGATTGAAAAAACAGTTGGTGGAGAACGGTCTTTTGATATCTTCTCAAGACTCTTGAAGGAACGGATCATTTTTATTACTGGAGCCATTGAGGACCATATGGCCAATCTCGTGGTAGCTCAGCTGCTTTTCTTGGAAGCGGAAGACCCAAAGAAGGACATCATTGTCTACGTAAACTCACCTGGAGGGAGTGTGACGGCTGGTCTCTCTATCATCGATACGATGCATCACATCAAACCAGACGTCGCGACAGCGTGTGTGGGTCTCGCTGCCTCTATGGGGTCCCTCATCCTCTCTCAAGGAGCCAAAGGTAAGCGATTCATCTTACCCAACGCAGAGGTAATGATTCACCAGCCGTCAGGTGGAGCCTACGGACAAGCGTCTGATATCGATATCACCGCCAAGCACATCCTGAAGACTCGTGACCGACTCAACAAAATGCTCGCCAAAGCCACTGGTCAAAAGCTCACCAAAATCCAAACCGACGTCGACCGCGACATGTTTATGGATGCTGAAGAAGCCAAGAAATACGGAATTGTCGACGCCATCTATAGGTAACGAACGAACCTATTTTGAATGCAGCCTGAATCCGCCCTTTACCCAGGGTGGATTTTTGTAACCGCTCTCGACCCAACCAAGAATCGAGCTTTTTGCCCAGAATCCATAATTCTTAGACACATCCTCCAGTTAAGTGGTTTATGTGTGGTGTATCTTTCCATACGTTTTACAAACCCAGAATACTCTAGTACAGTTTCGTTCATACAGACACGGACGAATTACTAACGAAATAGGATTATAGTATGCCACCATTAGAATTTACGGTTGCGCTGGTGCTGATTTTAGTTCTTGGGACGGTAGCTGGATATACCATGCGGTATTTTCATGCCTTTTCCAAGAAGAATTCAATTGAAATTGAGATTAAAGAACTCGAACTAGCGGCCGACAGAAAAGCGCTGACAATTGTTGAAGAAGCAGAAGCCAAAGCCGACACGATTGAAAAGGAAGCCAAAGCCGAACGAAAACATTTAGAGGAGAAATTGGAACAAAAAGAAACTCGCTTAGCCAAACGCGAGGAGCTTTTAGACGAACGTCAAATAGACATCGATTCACAAAAAGAGTCGTTGCAAGAAAAAATCACAGAAATTAAATCTTTTAAAACCCAGCTTGACGCCCGCTCCGATGAAGCAGATAAGAAGCTCACGGCGGTTGCTGCCTTAACTCAAGACGAAGCAGTCGAGCAGATTATCCATAAGGTAGAAAAAGACCGCGGCGAAGACCTGCGAGCTCGACTGGAGAAGGTAAATCGCCTCGGTGATGAGCAATACGACACCCAAGCGCAAAACCTTCTCTTAGCCGCCATTCATCGGGTGGGAAATACCATGTCTCCCAACCTCATGACTGCTCACGTGGAGCTGCAAAGCGATGAACAAAAAGGCAAGATTATTGGCAAAGAAGGGCGTAACGTCCGTGCCTTTGAGCGAGCAACCGGGGTAGATGTGCTAGTAGACGAATCTCCCGGCTACATCGTACTCTCTTCGTTTGATCCCATTCGTCGAGAAATTGCCCGGGTGGCACTTGAAGCGCTCTTAAAAGATGGTCGTATCCAGCCAGCCAAGATCGAAGAAATAGTAGAGCAAGCGCGATCGGAAGTCGCCAAGGTTGTGCGTGCCATGGGAGAAAAGGCCGCCTACGATGCCAACGTGCCCAATCTCCATCCAGACCTCATAGTAATATTAGGCCGCTTGCACTTCCGAACGAGCTACGGACAGAACGTACTCTGGCACTCAGTGGAGATGGCTCATATCTCAGGTATCATTGCAGAAGAAATCGGCGCCAACGTAGCAGTCGCCCGAGCTGGAGCGCTCTTACACGACATCGGAAAGACTGTCAGCCATGAAGTGGCGGGGACACACGTGGAGATTGGAATTCGTATCCTAGAAAAATATGATGTTGATCACCAAGTCATTCTCGCCATGCGGGCTCACCACGAAGAATATCCCTACGAGACTCCGGAGAGTATTATCGTCCAAGTAGCTGACTCTATTTCCGGCGGTCGGCCAGGAGCGCGTCGAGACTCAATGGAAAACTATGTGAAGCGACTGACAGACCTAGAGAAAATTGCCACAAACTTGGTTGGCGTAGAAAAAGCGTTTGCCATTGCAGCTGGTCGTGAGATTCGAGTCCTGGTGAACCCGACCAGTCTCAATGAATTCCAGACCAATACACTCGCACGCACCATCGCTACAACTATCGAAGCTCAGTTGCGCTACCCAGGAGAAATAAAGGTACATGTTATCCGCGAGACACGCGTCATCTCATACGCTCGCTAAATACATAAAACGGTAGAAAACGCCTTGGCAAAGCCAAGGCGTTTTCTGTTATGAGTCTGTCTTGCGTGCAACGACAAACGTTGTGAAGTTATATTTCAAATCTTGAATTGATTCTTCGAGTACTTCCAATCCATACAACTCTGCGCACTTACGCGGAGCGATGACGGCTGTCGTGTCGGGTACTGTTCCGTTGGCTAAATCTTCAGCCGCTTTGGCGGTGTCAGGATACGGCACGATATCAGCCTCGCCCCACATTCGTTTGAGATACATCCGACACTGCTTGAGTGCTTGGTCGTGCGAAGATACCGCATCAATATGTGCCGCAGTCACTCCGGGTTTTACGAGCAACATATGGTGTACATCAAGCTCAAACATCTTTTCAATAGTGAAATTATACTTGGCCATGGCGTGCACCGCCTCAATCACAATTCCTCCATTACTGTTTTCGATCGGAAAAATACCCCGCTCAATTGAACCGGCGTGTAGTTCTCGTAAGACGTTTTCGGCACTAACTAAGGGAATGATTTCACCGTCGGGTGCGTACGATTCACCCGCTTGTTCGGAAAAACTTCCCCGTGCTCCCATGACTCCAATTTTCATATCGAGGCATAATAACATTTTAAAAATTGCGTAAAATTATTACAACACAGAAAAATGATGTGGGGAATCGTTGCAGCTTATATACGTTGCTATATAATGTTTTACAAGCCACATAAATTTAGGCGCTGTGCGTGAGTCGAAATAGTTTCCGACTTGTCACAAATTAATCGCTCTTAGAATAAATTCTGAACTATGAATAAAGCAGATATCATCAGCAAAGTGCACGAAGTACTTGACACTACAAAGGCTGACGCTGAACGAGCAGTAGACACTGTCTTTGGCAGCATCGAAGCAGCAATGAAAGACGGGACACAAGTTTCAATCGCAGGTTTCGGTATCTTTGAAGCCAAGATGCGAAATGCTCGAGAAGCACGAAATCCACGAACTGGTGAAACTGTACAAGTTCCAGCAATGCGAGTTCCAAAATTCCGAGCTGCAAAAGCTCTGAAGGACTCTGTGAAGTAGTAACTCTCCTGAGGAAGATAAAAGGCAGACTGGATACACCAGCTGCTTTTTATTATTTATTTGGTTAAAAAGAATGTGATATACTAATGGAGTAGCGGAGGTAATACGCTATGTGGAAATGCATAGGGATATATACCGCTATTTCCCATCACATTTATAAAAGCCCCTCAGCCGGGGCTTTTATGTTAACTGAGCAAATGCCGGAACGGCGCATGCGAATTTATATTGCTGCAAAATACAGAGCGCAGCGACATATTTTCTGTATGCGGAGCCTGAATCTGCCACTGTCTTAGGGCAGATTCCTAGACGGGATAATATTGTTCTGCCCAACAGACCTAAAGCAAATTCCTCGACTAGCGATTTGTAGAATACCTAAAACCCAAATCGATTGAAAAATAAGGCTGATGTGCTAAGATTGTGGAACTTTGGAATAGTCCAAAGCAACCGCGGGTGTAGTTTAGTGGTAAAACGACTGCCTTCCAAGCAGTAGTCGGGAGTTCGATTCTTCTCACCCGCACAGCCACAAGAAAGACCAGCCTAGGCTGGTCTTTCTTGTATAAATTTCTTTAGTGTACGTGTGAAGATAAAAACGTCTGGAGGAATCCGCTACTGACGTGACAGTGATAACCCCAACCACTATGACAATAACTCATTGGCACAACAAGTACGATAGCCACAAAAAAACAGCAAGCAGTAAAAATAATTGTTGATTTAACTGTCAACGTTTGATTCCTTCTTCTTTTGTTCAAAATACCGAAAATGCAGAGCAGGATGGCACTACCTATCACCAATGAGATAGTTACTACAATAACTTCTAGTTGCATTTCGTTAATCTGCATGTTCATATTTATCACATAAATTTACGGTGCTCTGTATCCAAAAAATTCGAACGTCTTTGAGCAATCTGCACAGACATTAAAAACTAGCTTTTCTAGTTTTGTATATCTAGTAATAGAAAGACTTAAAACTTGAAATAAATGTTTCAAGTGTCTTTTCTGAATCGCTATCATCTAGAGCAGATTCGAAGATAAACTCATACATCTGAGAATCTCTAACGAGAGTTACTCGTGAATATTTATGCCCATTCATTATTTTCGTGTATAAAATTCCAACCTTACCATCTATAACAACCTCCTTACACAGATCAGACTGACAGAAACTTTTCATAAAAGTCAAAAACCCACTTCCCACATTCAAACTTGAATTAACAGACTGAGGTGCTTTATAGCTCAATCGACTCCCTCTCTCGATTCTTTCTGCCATCTCACAAAAACCTACACAGTCACTTGGTACCTCGGGAAACCTGTTCAAGAAATCTGGTGATATATAAAATGAATATAATACGTAGCCCTTATTAGCAACCCCTGCTTCTGCGATACTGCTAGATGCCCAATCTATAGGTAAAGCAAATTCAAATTTAAATTGTTCGTCTCTGAACAGCTCTACGGCCTCATGCACCTGCGATGGATTCAAATAATCCATAGGTACCACCTCTTTAATAATTACTCTATCTACTTCAACTACCTTCTCAGGTGCGTACGTATATCCTATCCACCCACCAAGAAACGGTAGCAAGACAAAGAACACCAAAGCTAGGTATCTTGATATCACAGTGATTCGAAACACGGGTGTTTTTCTGGAACAGATTCGTTCCCTGCTTGTTTTTCTTCTGATAGATTCAGACAAAAACTGTATCACAATCACTCATAAAAGCTCGAACATCGTTGAACAGCCCGCGCATATGTCCTCTCAGACTTCTGTCTGAGGTGCATACGACCCTTTATTGCGGTGAGGGGGCCTGGAGGAGTAAGTCATTCGGACTATCCTCTATAATAGAGTCAATAACCACATTCTCTACCGTTGGGTCAGGCGATAATTTATCTGCCAAAATTTCAAGATATTTGACAGAATCTGCCTCGATAGATATTTGCCACCATTTAAGATCACTGTCCTTACCAATAATTTTCCCTGAAACTATCCCCGCCAGTCTGTGTGCGTTCTCAAGAGTATTACCTTCTTCTGTGACTCTCACAATCAAATAATCTGCCCTGTACTCGACGCCCCCTTCTTTTATAATTTTTTTAGGCTCCCTCAATCCATTCTCCGAAACTGAAAACAAAACTGTATTGGAAATGTGCGAACCATCTTTTAGATACACTGGACCAGAGTATGCGCCACTGGGTACTATGAATGAAATAGATTTACTACCAAATGTATCTACAGGAATCTCTTTTCCTGAAAAGAAAATCGTAACATTTTTGGAAGAATCAACAATTGTTTCTATGGAAATTTTATTTCCTGGTAACCCAAAGTTAGGATCAATATTTGTAATATACAACGCAGATGTATCCGCTGTAAGAGTATTACCCCAAGCAGAGGTGTTTGAGGCTGTTGCGTCTATGGTGACATTTAGCTGATTTGACTCCATGGGTCTAATTGGACTCTTATCTTTAATGTAAAAGGTATTTTCGACAACCTTAATTGGAGCATAATTATATCCAATCCATCCACCAATAAAAGGTAGGAGTATAAAAAGTGTGAGCGCCAGATACCTTGATAACGCTGTGATCTGAAAAAGTGGATTCTTATCTTCAGTTTCTGTTTCAAAATTCTCTTGTTCCATATTTCTAGATGCCACCACACCTAAAAGAGTTGCTTCTTGTATTATCTTGCAAAACCATTCTAACGTCTTGTTACATGACGCACAAAACACTTAACCCACAGACTCACTGAGTAAAGTTTGAATAGTGTTGAGTACATTTGCACTAAGAAAACCCCTAATCGGATTTTTAGTTGACGCTGTAACTAAGCTACCATTCTCAAATTTTGTTATACTTGCCAGCATAGGCAAGAAATACTCAATCAAGTTGGTAACTCAGCCAAATGTCCTATCGCTCTAGTAATTAGTGGGTATTGATATCTAGATGGCTCAAGTGTGAGCGCTATCCGTCAGATTTGGTGGACTCCTTTGTGTTATATAGGCAATGTGTTGAACATCGGTGCTAAGGACAGCAGCTCGCTTTTGAATGATCTGTCAACAAAAATAATTACAACTTGAGCTCTTTAATCTTTGAAGCATTTACCAAGAACACATTCTTCTTTCCTCTAGAGGTTTGCGCCAAATAACCTTTCTCAACGAGGTCCAATAAATCTCTTCTGGCTGTTTCGTAAACAATGCCATGTTTCTTTTGGTGGGTCTGAATATCAACCTCCCCGTCAGAATGAGTAGAGAAGTAGCTCATAATTGACGCCTGTCTTTCTGATAACATTCTAAACTGTTTGGCTATATCTTTATATTTCTTTTCTTCTTTTAATTTTTCTTCATAATAGTCTTTCATTTCAGCAATTGCCTGACACGTAGAGTCCACAATATAAATTAAAAAATATGTGAGGTCGTTGTCGTCATTTTCAGTATGCAAGAAAGCCATGTCGTACTTCTTTCTCGTCTTTTTAATTACCCTTGAGACTGAAAGATACTGAAAAAGCCAATAATCATTTTTCATTAGATACCAATAAAATATTGCTCTTGCTGTTCTTCCATTCCCATCAACAAATGGATGGATGTAAGCTAGCCAAAAATGTAGTACTGTTGCTTTAATAACTGGGTGTATAAAATCACCCTCATCTTCGGTTCTGTTAGCATATTCAATCAGCCTCTTCAGTTCAGATTCAATTTTGTCATGAGAAAATGGAGTATGTGCTACATCTCCAGTCATACTGTCTTGTACAACTATATTTTCACCATCAGTTCTAAACCTGCCTCTTTCATCAGCATTCAGTATTTTATTAGTAATGATTGACTGAATTTCTTTCAACAAATCGAGACTTAAATCAAACTCTTTCAACTCATCAAGCCTCTTCATTGCCTGATAATTATTGATAATCATTTGCTCGCTTTCATTTTTTGGTTTTCTGCCCGAAAAAAGCATGTCCTTAGCAACTTTTCTAGTAGTACTTGCGCCTTCAATCTGGCTTGAAGCGATTGCCTCTTCAGACAAACCACTCATTAGCATTTTTTCAGATTGGGAGTCATTAGGTTTTTGAGACAAAGACCTAATAAATCCCGCTGTATGGATATCAATATAATTCAATTTTTTATAGAGAGATTTTGTAGTAGAAAAACCGAAAAGTTCTCCGTTCGTATCCGTAACGGGAGTCATGTCTTTACTTGCTCTTTGTGTAAATTTCAACAGTGTCCAACCATCTTCCGGAGTAAATCCATCAGGAAAAGGATAGTATTTAAATTTATCCCAATATACATATTTATCTTGAGCTTTTCGTAAAATGGCCTGGATCTCTTTAGACTCCATACCTTTTTGTATAACTTCAATATTTAAGTTTTTTCTCCAATTTGGTGGTTTTCGTAACATATAACTACTATTTAAGTACTAATTTAGCATAAATTAGTAGTAATAACAACTAATTACTGTTATCTACTAATATGAATAGTAATAGTACTTTTTAGTAATTAAATGATAATCAGAGTCACCAGCTTGGTTCTAACGTCGTCCCATAATGTGCACAGATACAATGTGCCCCTATTCAGGGGTTTTATTGTTGGGAGGGTGATTGAAATAAGTACCATTCTCAAATTTTGCTATACTTGCCAGCATATGCAAGAAATACTCAATCAAGTTGGTAACTCAGCCAAATGTCCTATCGCTCTAATAATTAGTGGGGACAAAATTCTCCTCGGACACCGGCACTATACACCTGATATATGGAAGACGATTTCTGTCTGGACGTGTCCCGGTGGTCGCTGTGATGAGGGAGAAGCTATAGAGACTGCTTTACGCAGAGAGGTAACAGAAGAAATTGGTATCGAGAATCTTGAAGTAGTGGAATATCTGGGAGAATTCCCTGGGGCACGAGAGCCAGATAGAGTACCCGTCTTTCTTTGTCACATAAATGAAGAGCCGCGCAACATTGAGCCTCATAAATTCTCTGAGTGGAAATGGTTCTCAAAAGAATATTTTCCAGACACGTTCATTAACAAAGAGGTAGAAAAGCTCATCAAAACGGTTCTCTAGACAGTGCCTAATCCCGCAATATCAAGCCATATTGCGGGATTAGGGTGTTTTGTGGATGAAATGAAACTTCCTATACATTCGCTTAAATGCTCTTAACTGACCACATAGAAAACCCGCCCTCAGGCGGTTTTCGTTTCGCAGCTACGCAGCATATACTTCATTTAAATAAATGTGAAAAACCGATGGTATACTGCAATTATCATGCAGATTTTTACCGACCTCTTTGTAGGAATTTTGACTGTCTATATCTCTTTTACTAACAATTTGGCTGTGTTGATTTCTCCCACGAGTTTTCCAGAGCCGATTGATAACTCTTTGGTTAGTGCTGAACAAAGTGATTCTGAGGGCTTTTTCTCTTCCCTCCCCAGCGGGATTGGTAGCGTGATACCAGATGTCCTCCTGCGGAGTGCAGAATACCAATCTGCGGCTCTGAGTAACGCCACTGGGCTCACCCAAGGAAACACCAAGAACCCGATTGATGCCTTGGTGAACATTTTTTGCACCTACACTACTCCGGACTATATTCGCACAACTACCGGCACTGGGTTTTTTGTGGATACCGATGGAGTAATATTGACCAACGCGCACATCGCTCAGTTTTTACTGCTGGAGCAAACGAAAGAATTTGGGGTAACTGAATGTATTGTACGTACTGGTAATCCAGCCAGTCCACGCTACCTGACCGAACTACTCTATATTCCTCCCGCCTGGGTGCAAGCCAACGCAGGTACCTTGTATGAAGATGTCCCGATGGGGACCGGCGAGCGCGACTATGCACTATTGTACGCCAGCCGAAGTATCGATAATCAACCCTTGCCAGCGGAATTCCCTGCCCTTGAACTCGACGACAGCCTGCTTCCAACCTCGATGAAGAATCAGACAGTGACAGCAGCCGGCTACCCGGCGGACAACCTTATCTTAAAGGGGCCCGCCGCAGATTTAATTCCTCGGGCAGCCGCGACAAGCATCTCAGAACTCTATACGTTTGGTTCTAATTACGCGGATGTGATTTCTATTCGCGGGAGCGCAGTTGGAGCCGAAGGTGCTTCAGGCGGGCCCGTCCTCAATAAAGACGATGAAGTGATTGGGGTCATCGTGACCCGTGGTGACGACATTATGGATGGAGTTGGGAGCTTGCGAGCCATCACCCTCTCACACATCTCTCGGACCATTGAAGAAGAATCAGGCTTGACCTTTGAAGCGAGTCTCAATGGAAATCTCCCCTACCGAGCCCAAGTATTCCAAGAGATACTCTCTCCCTTTTTGCTTACCTTATTGCAAGACCAACGGCCGGTGGACTAAATAAAGAAAAGGCGGCCCTGATAATCATCATGGCCGCCTTTTCTGTTACCCTTCCTGCTTAACTTATCGTCTTGGTATAGATAGTCTGCGTCGGATACGCAAAGTCAATTCCCTTTTCAGAAAAGATCCGCATCAGTTCAAAGTTGAACGTCTGTTGTCTATCCAAATACTCAGCGTAGTCTGAAGTTTCTACGTGATACACAAGCTCAAAAATAAGCGCTGAGTCAGCGAAAGAAGTGAAGTGCACTCTATCCAATCGAGCCCCATCGATACCGTCAAAGATACCCGTTACAATATCCGGCACCTGATGTACTTTTTCCTGCGGTGTTTCGTAGGTAATCCCAAAATGAGATGCGATTCGTCGTTCAGACATCTTCTTGAAGTTTTGCACGCGAGCGGTAGTGAGTTCGGTATTTGATACGACCAACTGCTCACCTTGCAGCGTCCTGATACGAGTCGATTTGATGCCAATCTTCTCAACGGTTCCAGTATCAGCCCCGACAACAATAAAATCGCCAATTCGAAACGGCTTATCAAAATACAAAGAAAACGATGCAAACAAATCACTCAGCACTCCCTGCAAAGCAAAGGCTACAGCGATACCACCTACTCCCAGACCAGCTATCAGTGATGTGACTTCAATTCCTAAGTTGGAGAGAACGAAGATAGTACCAAATACCCAGAAGACGATTTTGGCGATTAACGTCACCATGTGTGACGCGGTGACTGAACCAGGATCAGTCACTCCATCTCCGTCTACATCTTTCTCTAGAAATCGCGTTACAAAGTAGTCCACGAAACAAGAAGCGATGGTGATGGCTTGCCATACCACTACAAAGGAGAAGATTCCTTTCACAATGAGGTCAGCTGTTTCCGGTAAGGCAAAGAATTGCAGGGCTGCAAACAGAGCTACGATGGTGTACACCCACGCCTTAATGCTTTCTATAGACGCTACTATCACATCATCAAACTCTCCGACCGTCTTCTGGGCCAGGGCTTTTGCCCGGAACAAAACGACGATTCGAATGAACCAAAAAAGTGCCGTGAGTCCTGCAAACACCAACGCTGCCGAGACAACTTTCGCAAAGTCATATTCCCCAATAAACGGTACAGTGTAAGTGAGATTTGGTAAGACAGCAGTTAAGGCAGAGGCGGTTAAGTTATCTATCATAGTAAAATATTAGTGAATTTTACTTACCCTACCAAATATCGGACAGTATCTCAATGTGCACAGGCAAGTGCTTCTCAATTGGGCAGGACACGCGTATGATGGGCGTCCGCCACACGCGTATGTACGCGCGGCGAACTTGTTCTTTCGCCTGAAATAGGCACGAGTAAACGTTTATTCCCATTATTTTGGGAAAGGCCGCACGGGTGGGACCGCTAGCGGCTTTTCTCCTACCTAGATGAAACACACCTATCAAGAAGTCCTGGCTGTTGCAATCAACCACATCCGTTTTTCACATCATTCGGCTGAGTCAAAACTGGGGGAAAGAAACCGGCTCGCCTCCAGAAGGAAGCGAGCCGGTTTTACGAAACGTGAAATTATTTACTGAGCTTCAACTGAGGTTGTGGCTACTTCTTGGGAACTTGAGCTCGTGGTAGCAATTTCACTTTCTGGCAATTCTTCAGTGGTAGAAGCGGTGGTAGAAGCGGTCGTAGTTGCTGTACTGGTGGGCCGCGCCGGCTCTTGGGTTGGTACTTCTGATTCAGGAACGGTTGGAAGATTATTCTTTTCCAGTACTAACTGTAAATCATCAGCCAGCTCTATTGCTTCAAGCGCATATCTTTTAATCTCTGAGAAATCAGACGACTCGTTTATTGCGATGCTGAGCGTACCTATCTGACTCAATCCAGATTCAATTTTATCTATGAAATCAATATTTGTCTCTACACCAGCTGCAGCTGCGCCCAATGAAGTTTCGATTTCTGCTTGCTTCTGCGTAATTTCTTTTTTGTAAGCACTAATCTCTGCCACTTCTTCATCACTCGTCAGCACCACCGGTACTAATTCTTCAATATCAATAGTGCCTGACACTTCAAAATCAGTCATAAACACAATCAATTTTTGGGTTCGCTTCAACACATCGATGAGGATGTCCTGTGCTTCTCCTTCATTTTCTTGTGCTTTTTCAATCGCTTTTTCAACGGAACGGTCAATGTCTTGAATACGCCGCGCGACATTTTCTTTTGTGTTTGGGTTGAGTGATTCTAATTTATTGCTCAACTCGTACATGCGAGTGGTATTCTGTTCCACCCGAGCACTCAACTTGACATAAGAAGGAGTTGTTGAGGCATTTGGCTGCTCATTCAGTGCTCGTGATTCATCGACGGCGTCTGCTATTAAATTACTGCTGCCCTCTCCTTCGGGAGTCACTGCTGCAGATTCTGATTCATCTTCGTCAGAATCCTCTTTCAGTGAGGCAGCTTGAGCCTCCAAGTTTGAGTCAAACTCAATAGATGCAATCGTTGCTTCTTCAGCATCTAGTTCGCGCATGATTTCAATTTCTTTCTGGGCATTTTGGGTGTGAGTCCTGACGGCCTGAGCCACTTCTGCTTCGACTTCGTCAGTCAGTCGTCCCTCACTCTCAAGTAGTCGAGCTTCGGCAATGCGGCGGTTTACTCGCTGGGTTTCCCACTCGACTTTTTCGTATGAATCAAACGTCAGGGTGCTGCGCACTTCTTCATTAAACTGTACTTTTACCGCGTACAGAGTGTCCCCGGGGACTGACTGCTCAGCCATGAATGGAACTACTACCAGCACCAGTGCCACCGCAACAGCGGAAGATTTAAATATCAGTGAGAGCGGCAGTGAGACTGTTTTGAACGCTTCGTGCAAAACTGGAGATTTTGAAGCGACAGAGGATTTCTTAGCAGACTTTAGCTCTGCGGGGAGTGGGTGGTATTCCATATAGGAAACCAGCCGCTCTCGCAGTTCTTGTTTCTCGGTCGATGACAATGTCACTGACTGGGATTTGGTATGAAATTGTTCGCTAAAGCGTTTCATGTTGCTAAATAATGTAAAAATTAGGTTTTTTTCTTGGCTCTGGTCTTTGCTTTGGCCTTGCGTCTCTCTTGGGCAAATTCGTCTCCTGCTTCTATCCTCTCTCTTAATAGACGTAGCCCACGGTGAATTCTTACCGAAATCACGTTTTCTGACTCTTCAATGAGCTCACTAATTTCTCGGGGGCCAAGCTGATCGACAAACCGGAAGATGATTACCTCTTTATATTGCCCTGGCAATTCGTCCAAAAGTGCAAAAGCTTTTTGTCCATCAATGGTAGCGGCCAGGGTTTCCACCGTACTTTCTGAAAGTTCTTCAAAGGAACCTTCGTCTACCCCATCTATCTCCATCAGTGCATCCAATGACGATTCTTTTTTCTTCCGATACTCATCAATAATGAGGTTGTTCAACACTTTGTATAAGAATGGGCGAAAAGTATCAATCTCGTATCCATCACGAATATACGACCAGACTTTGGTGTAGGTATCGTGGACAAGGTCAACAGCACGTTCTCGGTTATTGATACGCAAGGTAGCGTGTCGAAACAAAGCGTCGTTGTACTCCTCAAACGCATTTAAAAAGCGCGCTTCGTGGTCCTTTGGATTGTCGGTAAATTTCTTTCCGGCCATGCAAGAACCATTATATACGTAGACGAGCTAAAAGCCGACTTCTTACCAGAAGAATCGGGGTGTAACTGCAAAAAGAGACAGTATTTAAGCCAGATTTTGTATCTTTTGTACCAATTCTGGAAGCTCTTCGACCAAGAAGTGATTTTTGTCTTGAAAGGTGACGAGCTCCGCTTCGGGCAACGCTGCCTGATACTTCAGCGCGTGTTCGTAGGGCACGACAAAATCGTCGGCGGAGTGCAGCAGTACAATCGATGCTACTTTTGCTGTTAACTCCCCTACTCTACTGGTATCAAAGGCAAAATCCCCGCCGTCTTCTTTACTGGTATCAGTATCGTTTTCAAATGGAGCAGCCGCCAGAATGAGGGCTTTTATGGTAAACGCGGGATTATTCTCCATGAGATACTTCACCAAAAAATATCCGCCCAAGGAATACCCGACTAAAATAACGTCGTTGGTAATATATTGGAAATGCCGCTCAAACCATATCTTCCATTCTTGATAGTGAGCATTTTGCTTGTTGGGCATATGAGGCATGAACACTGCAAATTGTTCTCCTAAGTCACCTCGCAATGAACTGGACCACTTTTTAGAAACTTCTGCTCCCGGCAAGTCCCAGATTTCCTTTGTCCGTAAATCATTGAGGAAGGCTCCGTAGTTGGAATACGGACTTCCGCCGTGAATAAAAAATACTTGTTGTTTTTCCATATATTAATTAATTTAAGTAATGAAGCGAAAGTGAGCAGAGTCGCGTTCAGTCTCAGGCTGTCCCACAGCTCACCCAGTTCCCCATCAGGGCGTTTACGGCCTGCATCCGCACTTGGTTGCGTAAATCAGTAATTTGCTTGAGCACGCCGGTTTTTACTGTTCTGAGGTAACTAGTAATCATCTGTCTTTCTTTTTCAGTAGTGCTTCATATCAGGCAGTTCATTATAACAAAAACTCTCAGACTGAGTCTGAGAGTTTTTGTATTGTCGGGGAGCCGGGAATCGAACCCGGACCACTCGCTCCCAAAGCGAGTACACTACCACTATGCTACACCCCGAGTGAGCTGAAAATAAAAGTTTACTTTTATTTATTCTGCACGCGAAGGGGTGAAAGATTTATCTTACACCCACGCGATAGTATCTGATTTAAGCAGCAGGGACACTGCCCCACTCTCACAAATCTCCTGATTCGCTCACTCTACTTCTGACTGCAAACAAGCAACCAAAGTCCGCAAAATATACCATTTCAACTAAAAAAAAGCGAGTGGCTACCGCAACTGTTGTGTGAATGTTTGAGCAAATTCAACATCCAGCTCTGTTATCGAGCTGCCTGCGTCGTGAGTAGTGAGTACTATTTTAATTGTCTTGTACCCAAAAGTTGCCTCAGGGTGATGATCAAGTTTCTTGGCAAGCTGCATACATTGTTGTATAGCAGCACTTACCCCCGAAAATCCGTCGAATGTGAATTCCCCCGTTAAGGTGTTTTCTTCTTGCTTCCACTGTGAATTTTGTTCTAGAAATGTATGTAAGGTCATGTATAGATAGTAACATACAACATTATCATGTTTCACGTGGCACATCGGTTCTGTTTCATGTGTAACAAATCCGCTTGTTTCCCATGGAACTAGTCTCCGATTACATTTGGGATATATTTTATTGTCGCATACCTTTCACTCGGAACCATTCTCACTGCTGCCACATCAATCTGCCAATCCATGTCACATCTGTTCTCCAACAGCCAGCTGTCTATCACTCTACTGAGTTTAATCAGCTTATGGTTACTTACATTTTCTTCTGGACGCCAGGTTCCCTGAGAAACAGCAGCCTCTAGTAGTTGTTTTGTTTCATATGAAACAGTTTTTACCTCTACAAAATGTATTTTGTTTGTTTCCCGTGCAACAACGTCTATTTCGCCCCATTTCTTAAGATAATTGGTCTCCAGAACAACAAAACCTTGTTTTTTAAGATAATTCACGGTGATTTGCTCACCAAACGCACCAACTTGATTCTTTTTCCCTTGTTTTAAGCTTTGTTTCATGTGAAATCAGTATGATATGCCACGTGAAACGTATTTTACCGAACGTATACCTTTATTCACGCAATTTTAGCAATACTGTTCACTATAACAGTTTTCTTAAAGGACAAAGGTTTGTTTTACACGCTGAATGTCTTTTATCCCCATATCCACCGGTTGTCCCCAAGTTTGGTGATAACCGCTTTCAGACATACGTATTTTATAATTGTGGAAAACTTAAGTTTTTCAAACTGACTGCAGTCAGCGGTAGTGTTCCATGAGAAACCCTGTATAGGAATTGGATTAAGAGCTTTCGCGAAAGAAAGGGTGTTTCCCGTGTAACAAAACGACCCCTGTAGGGTCATTTTTTGTGCGGCCTGGGGTAATCGAAACCCCGACTGATCCTTGGCAAGGACCCGTAATACCACTTTACCAAGGCCGCATATGTACTACCACTGTTTCTCAGCCTGTTGTACCCAGGTAAGAAGCTTTTGTTTGTGGTAAGTGCTGCCGATTATAGTATTTCCTACACCGAAGTGCAATGGCAGTTTGGGGGTGTTTTGCACATATTGGTTCTTGTAGAACTGACCCAGGGGCAGTTTTACGTTTTTAGACCACTGTTTCATGGCTTTTTCTTCGTCTACTCCTTTGTATAACAACAGCCAGATGTGCATTCTGTTTTTTTCAACTCCTAGGAAATCTTGCGCGAAGGTGATAAATGTTCGGTGCAAGAACAGGGAAGTGGAGCTCAGACGCACCTTATTGTCATCTGTTACGTCTCCAGCGGCAATGTAGGCCATCAAACCACTGCGAAACGCTGGATTTGACTGGTAGTTTTTAAATTCTACCAAGGCACTGGTCTGTGTATCTTTAAACCGCGCTTTGCGTTCTGTACCACGAGATTTTGCAATCAGCCGCAGTCGTTTGGCGTTCTCTACACCAGCTCGTTTACTGTTGACGGTCGTGACCGCAGCCGAAAATACCTCGTTTTTAAGCCATTTTGAGGCTGTAGACTTTGATATATCACAGTACCTGGCAATCTCTTGCATAGTAAACCCCCGCTTCCGAAGACTCACTGCCTGCTCGTATTTCTCGCTATTTCGAACCATATGCAATGTATATTATATACGATGTATAAGTGTTCGATTTGAGTTATTCACCACCAAAAAAACCCACCGAACGAAATCATTCGTTCGGTGGGTTATGACCGGATTATTTATGCGTCTCCGGATATCTCTTCCCCAACAATTCCAATCCAGCCATCAGGACCAACCTGCATCGAGTGGGGAATACCAACCGGAACATCAAATCTGTCTCCGGCTTTTATCACCTTATCAATGCCCTCCAGCGTGAAAGTGATGGCACCGTCTGTAACCATATAGGTCACCTTACCCGCATGAGCATGTTCCACATACACTTTATCGGCTGCGTCTTGCCACTCAAATACGTCAGCAAAGCCTTCTTTTTCTAGCGTTTGAATATATCTTTCAGAAAGTTCCATGTGGTTAGTATACATTGGGACCCAATAACCTGTACATACCAGAGAATTCTTAATGTTTGATAACAAAAAAATAGCCCAGAGGCTATTTTAAACATTGTGCACCCACCAGGACTCGAACCCAGAATAACTGATCCGAAGTCAGTTGTGATATCCATTTCACTATAGGTGCAGTGAAGCTGGGGACATAATACGTCGAAAAGTAAGAAAAAGCAATGGTTTTCTGTTAAAATAACCCCACTACTTACATCATATGAAAATCACCTCAACTGACATCCCTCAAGAAGTCCAATCTGTCGCCCAAACCCTTGAAAATAGCGGCTTTGAAGCGTACCTCGTTGGTGGCTGTACCCGCGATTTGTTTTTAGGAAAAACTCCCAAGGACTGGGACCTGACTACCAATGCACACCCAACGGATATCCAGAAGTTATTTCCTGAGCACTACTTTAATAACGACTTTGGTACGGTCGGTATCAAAACGGACAGCGAAGACGAAACGTTGAAAATCATTGAAGTAACGCCGTACCGGACCGAGGGAACTTACACGGATGCCAGGCGCCCGGATGAAGTGACGTTTGGCGTATCTCTCCGGGAAGACTTGCAACGACGAGACTTCACGGTAAATGCGCTTGCGTATCGAGTGACCACGCAAGAGCTGGTGGATGAATTTGATGGTATTGCTGACTTGGAAGCCAAGCGACTGCAGACAGTGGGGAATCCCGACGCACGCCTGACCGAAGATGCGCTGCGTATGATGCGGGCAGTACGTTTAGCAGCCGAGCTCGACTTTATGATTGAAGGGGAGACGATGCAGGCTATTGCTCGGCACAGCCAGGAAATTAAGCGTATATCAGTGGAGCGGGTGGCTGGTGAGTTTTTGCGCATCATCGCTTCACCGACTCCAATGCAAGGCATTATGTTCATGGAGAAGCTCGGCTTACTGGAGCATTTCATCCCCGAACTCCTGCCATCCATTGGCTGCGAACAGGCCGGAATTCATGCGTATGACGTGTACGAGCACTTGCTTCGCACACTGCAAGCCGCTGCGGACAAAGATTTTTCTGTGGAAATGCGCTTAGCAGCCCTGTTCCACGATATTGGTAAGCCAAAAACTAGAAGGGAAGGCGGTAAAAATAAGAAATATAGCTTCTTCGGTCATGAGGTTGTCGGAGCAAGAATGACCAAAGACATCCTGGAGCGACTCAAGCTACCCAAGGAATTGATTGAAAACGTGGTGGCACTGGTCAGATGGCACATGTTTTTCTCTGATCCCGATGAGATTACCTTGTCAGCGGTGCGACGGACTGTTGCTCGCATCGGTGAGGACAATATAGAAAACCTACTCAACCTAAGGGTTTGTGACCGCATTGGGACCGGTCGACCAAAAGAACAGCCCTTTCGCTTCCGTAAATATAAAGCAATGGTAGACGAAGCTCTGCGAGACCCCATTTCAGTAAAGATGCTTAAAATAAATGGGGATAAGATTATGGATATCACTGGGGAGAAGCCGGGGAGAAAGCTGGGATACGTTCTCCATGCTCTCTTAGAGGAAGCACTCGAGGACGCTGCGTTGAACACAGAAGAGTATATGGAGAAGCGAGCGCTCGAGCTCTTGCAGCTGCCGGAGCCGGAGCTGAAAGTGTTGGCAGAAGCTGGTAAGGCTAAACAGGCGCAGGAGGAGGAGTTGGCTTTAAAGGACATTGCTCGTGAGCATCGTGTCCTTTAGAGACACTTAAGAAAAAGCGACCTTAGGTGGTCGCTTTTTTTGTTTGGGTGTGTTCTCTTTGGTGGGGGATTGGGCTTGTGGGAGGATGGGTTTGTTTGGTGAATGTATGTTGGATGTTTTTGGAATCTGCCTGGAAAGACAGATTACACAAGTATTTTCGCTTCGGTAGATTTGGTGGTGAGACAGTACTGGTTACTTCTGGAATCAAGCTAGGAAGGCTGTTTGTAGTGAACACATACCTTGGTAAGCGTTTGCCTTCCTTCGTCTAGGAATTCGCCCTAGGACAGGGGCGAATTCAGACATAAATTCAAAATACACCCTTTGGGTGTTTTTTCATTTAAGAAAAGGCCTGGGAAGTTGTCAGACAAGTGTTTGCTTATCTCTCAACTTCCCAGGCCTTTATGAGCTTATATAGGGCTCAATGGCCCCGGTTGGCGTCTCTATTTGGACTAACCTATTTTCCGAAGCTCTTTGTTGTACTAAAGTCTTATGTTGATGATTCTGTTTTTTAGTTTCATCTGACTTCTAAGGTGGGTGGTTTGTTATGTACTAGATGTATCTGTGGATGATACATCTGTGTGGAGTATTCTTAGATTTCTCTAAGGGAGGTAATACTCAATTGATTTTTGGAAGATCTCTTTAAGGGGTACTTCCAGGGTTTTGTTTGGAATCTTTCTAAACAAAACTCTGGAAGTTCCTGCTCGCTCTTTCTGGGCCTACTGACAATATACATCTTCTAAAGGACAGCGTAAAGGACAGTCTGTGTATAACTGGGGATAAGTGTCTTTTACGGATTGCGTTTGACAGAATTATGTTTCGTGTTGTTTCAATAATAGAAAAATAAGACTCAGAAAGTCTTATTTTAATGGGTTTCATGGAGATGCTTTATTGGTCGATACTTATCTCGATAGAAACAGGGCAGTGATCAGAACCTAATACGTCGGGATGAATACGGGCACTTTTGATGATTGGTGCAAGTGCCTGGGTCGCCATCACGTAGTCAATCCGCCAGCCAACATTTCGGTCACGAGCTCCACCAAAGTGAGACCACCACGTGTACAGCTCTGGGGTGTCCGAATGAAACAGCCGCAGTGTGTCGACAAAACCTTTAGCAATCATCCCATCAAATCCGGCTCGCTCTTGTGCAGTGAAACCCTTCTTGCCTTTATTCGGTTTTGGTCGAGCTAAGTCTATTTCCTGGTGAGCGACGTTGAAGTCTCCACAAAAAATAACTGGTTTGTCTGCCTGCAATCTCTCCATGTACTCCAGATACGCCGGGTCCCATTGTTGACGCATCGGTATCCGGGACAAATCATCCTTCGCGTTTGGCGTGTATACCGTGCTGACATAAAATCCGGCAAACTCAGCCGTCATCACCCGACCTTCCTTCGTAGTGTCGCCGTACACATCTTCTAGCTGATATTTTTTCTGAATATCTTCAGGAATGCCATTTACCACGGACTCTGGCTCAATTTTAGTGAAAATAGCCGTCCCGGAGTAGCCTTTCTTCTCCGCTGAGTGCCAAAACTGCTCATAGCCTGGTATTTCCGTCACGAATTGCTCTGGTTGAGCTTTGGTCTCCTGAATACACAAGATATCTGGCTGATGCTGGTCAATAAAAGGGAACAGGAGCTCTTTGCGCTCCACTGCCCGAATACCATTCATATTCCACGAGTATATTTTCATGGTTTGAGTATAGCAAAATCTAACTGGTAAGACATTATAATGTTAGAATGGAAGATATATGAGTGATTTAACTGAATTTATTTTCTACACTGCTCCTACTGGCGGGGTCAAAGTTGACGTTTTAATTCAAGACGAAACGGTTTGGCTCACCCAAAAGAAGATGGCTGAGCTGTTTGGCAAAAGTCGCACAAATATTACTGAACACATTGGAAACATTTTTTCTGAAGGCGAGTTAGTAGAGGAGGCAGTATGTCGGGAATTCCGACATACTGTGCTTACAAAGGGCCACCCTTTGTAAGCATTGAAAAATACTACTTAATACCTTGTACCTCCCTAAGCAAGACGTGAGAAGGTACAAACTTGCTGGGGTGCAAACCATTTTCTATTTTAAAACTAAAGAGACTTAAAATGAAAAAGAATCACCGCTTTAATGCATGCATTAAAGCGGTGATTCTTTTCTCTGGTGCAGGACACCATGAACAGATGCTTTCATTGGGAAGGCGGGGTGCGAAAACACCCCGCCTTCTTTGGTAATATACACCTGTGCGACGTGAGTGTAACTTTTTTTCGCTCTACAGCTCCCGCTGCTGTTTGCTATACTATATTTACTTTTTGTATGAAAAAAATTCTTATTTCCTTCCACCACTGGCTTGAAACGATTCCGGACAAACTGTATCCTTTTAAACGTCAGATTGAAGGGAAGTGGGTACGCGGGAAACAGGCCTATGCACAAGCAGTGGAAGAAGGCTTTGCGCTACTCGGACCAGGGAAGCTGCGCTATCGCATTGTATTTTATCGCGGGGCGTGGCACATCGTTGGGTCTGTCGTCAGCATGATAGCTATCACCTACATTGCCCAGCGGGTCTTCGGCAGTGACACAGCGTTATTTGTCCTACTGGGCACCGCTACTCTGGCACTCTGTTTACAGGAGTTTATCCTGCATCCAAAACGATACGGGCAAACCACCCGCAAAGGTATTTTTGACATCGTGACGTGGGTCGCACCCATGTTGGTGTACGTGGCTTATTTGGTTTCATAGCCAGACACTATCGTGATATATTTCTCAAAGCAATATACATCCATTAACTCAGAATAAAGCTATGACTGCTCCAGTGAAATATCTACAAGAGGTGAACACCACCTATGCCAAACTGCATAAGACCTACGAAACATTTTTCTGGGATGCTTACATGGGGAATGCTTCTGCTTCTGCCAAAAAAGACGTTGCTCAAGCGAAGTTAGACGCGTTTCGCAGCAACGAAGAGCTCAAACGCACCGCTGAAACACTAAAAACCAGCACCACCAGTAAAACCCTTCAGCAGCGACTCCAAATCTGGATTGATTTTTTTGGCCAATACCAAATGCCTTCAGAAGCAAAAGCCTTAAAGGAAGAAATTGACACCCTAGAATCTCGCATTCAAAACAATCAAACTACCCGAGCAGAAGGTTACGTAGACCCTAAAACAAAAAAGTGTATAAAAGCTTCCACCTTGAAGAT